>Ga0153915_10000070_pt1 | contig 87945 bp, 105 predicted proteins | sample Opewatmetagenome_2_FD_107003 | JGI IMG/M metagenome (GOLD analysis project Ga0153915, IMG submission 107003) | Freshwater wetland microbial communities from Ohio, USA - Open water 3 Core 3 Depth 3 metaG | ecosystem: Environmental > Aquatic > Freshwater > Wetlands | place: USA: Ohio, Lake Erie...
AAAAAATCAAAGAAAAAATAGAAGATGATGATAAATTATATTTTAATCATATTGAACAACTTCAAAAAAAGCATAAAGATTTTATTTCAAAAGAATGTATAATTGAAAAGGTAAGTAATGCTGAATAATACCCTTCTAAATCCCCATTTTAACGAACATAGATGTGTTTTTAAGCCTACTTAACCCCTAAATAGAGTAAAAGTTAATAACTAATTAAATGAGGTATAATTATGATAGTTGAATTTGAATTTAGAGATAGATGTATTGCTGCTAATTATTATCATTATTATCAAAAAGATGATGATGTTTGTGTTAAATTGTATGGTTGTGAAAAAGTATGGTTTGATAATGGGAGATTATGTATTCAAACACAATATAGTACATTTAATTATAATACTTCTGACATAATTAGTAGTTCATTGAAAATAAAAAGAGATATAAATGTCAAATAAAATAGTTGATTTTGTTCATTTGCATTGTCATAGTGAATTTAGTACACTTGATGGATTGCCTAAAGTTGAAGATTATATAATTAAATCAGTTGAATTAGGTTTTCCGGCTTTAGCATTAACTGAACATGGTAATTTAAGATCAATGGTTCAATTAATTCAAAAGTGTAATAGCAATTTTATGTATGGTGGTGTTAAATATGATTTTGAACCAATTAAACCTATAATTGGTTGTGAATTTTATTTGTCACCAAATGATTATAAAATAAAAGGTTTACCTGATAATATCAAAAATAAAATAAAAGAAAAATCAGAATCAACTAAACAATTAAAAGAGCTAACTAAAAAATATGAATTGAAATATGCTATTAAAAAAAGATGGCATATGTTGATGTTTGCAAAAAATACAATCGGATTAAATAATATTTTGACTATGAATTATTTATCTTGGAAATATGGATTTTATTATAGACCCAGAATAGATATGAATTTAGTTAAAAAATATAGTGAAGGAATAATAGCAACAACTTCATGTATTGGTGGAATGATACCGGATTTAATATTGAATGATAAAAAAGATGATGCTTATTTAAAAATGAAGGAAATGAAAAAAATATTCAAGGATGATTTTTATGTAGAAGTTCAACCACATAATATAGATGAACAAAAAACGGTTAATAAAGTTATTGTTGACATGGCTAATGATTTGAAAGTAAAAGTAATTGCCACTAACGATTGTCATTATTTGAATAAAGGTGATGATTCAGCACATAATATGTTATTGGATATAAATAGCAGAGCAAGTAAATCTACACCAACTGGTGATAGATGGCGTTTTGGAGATACGGAATTCTATATGAAAAGTAAAGATGAAATGGCAGCTTCATTTTTATCTAATCATTCATTTTTTAGTAAAAAGGAAATAAATAATTTTTTAGAAAATACAGTTGAAATTTCAGATAAAGTAGATTTGAAAATTGTTTTATCTAAAAAGAAAGGGATTTTACCTAATGTCACTGTCCCTGATGGTTATGAAAATGAAAATAAGTATTTAATTAAATTAGCTAAGGATGGATGGAAGTGGCGAAATATAAATTTAAGAGCAAAAGAATATGCTAACCATTTTAATCTTGAATACAGTGAAGCGAGAAAAATATATAAAGATAGAATGATATTGGAATTGAAAAGAATATTTAAGATGAAATACACTAAAGTGTTTTTAATAATTCAAGATATGATTAACTGGGCAAGAAGAAATGATATTTATGTTGGTGCTGGTCGTGGAAGTAGTGCTGCCAGTTTAATATGTTATTTAACAGGTATAACAAGCATTGACCCTTTAAGATATGATTTGATGTTTGATAGATTTTTGCATGAAAAAAGAATAGATTATCCGGATGTTGATATGGATTTTCAAGATGATAGGCGAAAAGAAATATTTGGATATTTATTTAAAAAATATGGTGCTAATTATACGGCTATGATAGGAACTATTGGAAGGATGAAAGGTAAGCAAGCAATACAGGATGTAAGCCGTGTATTAGGGATTCCTTCTTATGAAGTTAATGCTGTTACAAAGCATTTAATTATAAGAGGTGGTGGTGATGCAAGATCAAGTCAAACTGTAGAAGATAGTTTTAATGAATTTGAAGTAAGTAAACAGTTTAATAAAAAATATCCTGAAGTATTGCCATATGTAAAAAAATTAGAAGCCAAAGCCAGACAAGTAGGAATTCATGCAGCGGGAATAGTTTTATCACCTTTTGTACTATATAAAAATATTCCTATTGAATTTAGAAAATCACCTGGGTTTGAAAAACCTGTACCAGTTACAGCTATTGATGCCAGAGATATAGAGAATTATGGATTAATAAAATTTGATTTACTTGGATTATCTGAATTGACTATATTCAAATATGCATTAGCAGAAATAAAGAAAAGATATGGAAAAGAAATAGATTTAGAGGCAATAAATCTTGAAGATAAAAATGTTTTAAATAATTTTACGAAAGGGAATTTTGCTGGAATATTTCAATTCGATTCCATAGGTATGAAAAAGACTTGTGAAAAAATGAGATTTGATTCGTTCGATGACATTATAGTTTTAAATGCTCTTTACAGACCTGGATGCATAATGGAAGGAACTAAAATAACAGTTGAAATGGATAATCATAATAGAAGAACATTTTATGAAATAGGTGAATTATATAATAAGTGGATTAATGCTCCATTATGCACAAAAAATGTTAAAAGAAATTTTAATATTGTTTCATATGATGAAAATAAAAATATCCATATCAATAATAAAATAGTTGATATTGTTAAGTCTGGAAAGAAAGAATGTTTTGAAATTATTCTTCAATCTTATGGTGAAGGAAAAGGAATAATTAGGAATAAATGGATTGGTAAATCAGGGTTCAGTAAGAAACATAAAATATTGACATTGGATGCTGGGTGGAAAAATGTAAAAGATTTACAGTATGGTGATTATGTATTATATAGGTTCCAAAATACTGTTGCTAAAGGTAGAATAAATACAGCTAATAAAAAAAGAGATAATAAATTTGTAAGAAAAACACCATATAAATCCATTGCTTTATTTTATTATAAAAGTAAATGTGCAATTTGTGGATATGATAAAAAAAATATTTCTTTAGATTGTCATCATATGGATAATAATCAACAGAATAATGATTATAAAAATTTGATAATATTGTGCCCAAATTGCCATAGAGAGGTGCAAAACAATTTATATGATTTTGATTTTTTAGAAAAGAAAAGAAAAGAATCAAGATTGCCTAATTCATATAAAAATAAATTTAGATGGAGCAAAGTTGTTGAAATAAAATCTTTAGGTGTTCATGAAACTTATGATATTGAAATGACTTCACCTTATAATAATTTTGTTGCTGGTGGATTAGTTGTTCACAATTCAATGCGTTCAGGTATGGCAAAGCATTATATTGATAGAAAAATGGGCAGAGAAAAAGTTACTAAACGATATCCATTATATGATGAGATAACTGAAAAGACGTATGGAATTGTAGTCTATCAAGAACAGCTGATGCAAGTATTTATGAAAGTTGCTGGATATCAACCTTCGAAAGCGGATATTGTTAGAGTTAAAGTTGCAAAAAGTTCCGGTGTTGAAAGTATATGGCGTGAGAAAGAAGATTTTATGAATGGCGCTAAAAAAAATAATGTACCTGAAAAAATAGCAAATCAATTATTTAAGGATATGTCATTTTTTGGTAGTTATACTTTTAATAAAGCTCATGCTGCTGCATATTCTGTTAATAGTTATATTGGTATGTGGTTAAAAACTTATTATCCAACTGAATTTTTTTATGCAATGCTTAGGAAAGAAAATAAAAATGAAAGAATAAGGGAATTTATTATTGAAGCTAAATTAATTGGGATAAGTATAAAGATGCCTGATATAAATTTAAGTAATGAACAATTTTCTATTATATCTGAAAAAAATATTTCAGTTGGATTAACTGATGTAAAAGGTGTTGGATTAAAAGCAGCAAAAATAATTTCAGATAATAAACCTTATACAAGTTTATATAATTTTATAAATAAAGTTGATAGAAGGATTGTGAATAAAAGAGTGATTAACTCTTTGATTGTAGTTGGTGCATTTAAAAATATTTATAGTCATACAGCAGCATTATTAAAAGAAGTTTCAATCCAACGGATTAAAAGAGATGGTAGTGAATTAAAAATTACTAAAAAAACATGGGAATGGATGATTGAAGAAAAGACTGAATTTAATTCAGAATTATTTTATAAAACAGTTCGAAAAGAAACAATTCCATTTACTATTGATGAAGAACAAAGATTGATGGCAAAGGTTTCACCACTTCCACCGGATAAGCATGAAATTGAATATTATAAATATTTGGATAAGTATGTTGATAAGTGTTATAAAATTACAGACATAAATAAAATAAATTATGATGAAAAGAAATTTATTTTAAGAGGGATAATTGTTGATATTAAATATAATCAGATAGGTGATTTTTTCAAAGAACTTCCACCAGATGAAACAAAAGAAAGAATTGGTTGGGGCAAAAGATATGTTTCTATAAATATAGATGATGGAACTGGAATAAAAAGAATGAAAGTTGATATTGATACATTTTCTACTTTTAGATATATAATAGATAAAGGAATTGGAACACCAGTAATGGTAGCAGTTAGAAGTTTTTCGAAGTTCGAAGCATTGTTTGTTGATAATATGATAGACTTGAATGAATTATCATCTATTATTGATTTAAAATCTATTACAATAAAAGAATCTTTTAAAAAGTTAAATAAGTTTCAAAGATATTTTATTCAGCACCCTATAAAAAAATATAAAGAGTGTAGAACTAAAGTTGATAAAATAATCGATAAAAAGAATGGTATATTTGAAACCGTATGTTTGATATCAAAAGTAAAACATCATTGGACTAATAAAGATGATAAAGAAATGATGTTTATAGATTTAGAAGATGAAACGGGGAATATGGATGTTGTTATATGGAATGATGTATTGATGAAAAATAGAAAAAAGCTACAACAAGGTAATATTGTAAAAGTAAATTTGATTAAAAAAGGAAAAAGTATTTTTATCAAAGAAAAAAGTGAAATTATTTTATTAGAACAACGATTAAAATATTTATAAATTTTGTATATTAATTAAAGGGAATAATATTGTATGGAAAAAAGAGATTTTGAAGATTTAATACAAAAGAAAATATCTGATGCTGAAAAGTTTTTAATAGTTGAATTGAATCCTAATGATCCTATGCTTGCTGATCAAATTACTTTAGGGGATGATTGGGATAATCCATTTAAATTAGCTAAGGCATTAGATAAACATTCTGCATATTATGCAAGATGGGCAACATTGTTAAAGACTTTAAAACAAAAAAGGCAAAGATTAACTGAAAGAAAAAATGTTTGGGAATCTAAGATTAAGAAGGATATTGAGAACCAAATATTTAAAGAGAATAAAGTAAAAGGAATGACTGCTAATAATGCTAAGCCATCAAGCGTATCTGTTGAATATAGATTCAATAGTATATACAATGCTAAGAATGAAGATTATGTCAAATATAATAAATCTATAATTAATATCGAAAGGCAAATAGATATTGTTGAAGTAGTAGTCAAAGCATTTGAACAAAGAAAAGATATGCTTGTTAGTATGGGTCATCTTGTTAGGACTATGATTGAAAAGGATTTACTTGTTTGTAAAAAATTGATTAAAAAATAATTTGGTTAATGATTATGAAGCTGCATATTTTTCTTGTTAAATTGAAAACTAAACAAATTGAATTATTGATGAAAAAGAATATTGATGATTTTAAAAGAAAAAAGTTTATTTATAATAATTCAAAGTTCTATTCAGTTTATAATACTAAAAATGATTATTGGCATGTTTTAATTTTTTCACCTTCTATTTCTGAAAAAATTAATATAATTGAATCATTAAATAAAATTGAGGTGCTTGATGATTAGGGATTCATAGATAAAAATGTAAAAAATGATTTATATTGTTTATATAACTTTGTAATTAAATTGATAATAAAAAATGGAGTAAAAATGTCATCTAAAGAAAAAGATATTAATAAAAAGTATGCCGATGCAGCTAAACGTGCTTCAAGTGGTGATTTTGATGATGCAATAAAACTTGAACAAGGTGAAAATGTAATAAGGATTATTGACCTTGATTTTCAAGAACAATTTGTTGGATGGTTAACCGATACAGAAGGAAAGAAAAGAAAAATTCAACTTGGTGTAGATAAAAAAGTAATATTTGAAAAATATCCAATGCTTGAAGATGCTGATGAATTAAAAATAAAACATAATTATTATTTCAAAGCCGTTGAAGGGAAAATAATTAAAAAGAAACTCAAAGAAATTGATCCAAAAACTAAAAAGAATAAAATTAAAATTTCAGTTGAACTTTCTAATGAAGTAAAAGTATTTGAATGTGGATCTACAATATTCAAACAGATAGCGTCTTTACAGCAGGATGATGAATATGGTGACATTACAGCAATTAATCTTAAAATAAAAAGAAGCGGTGAAGGATTGCTTACTGAATATGAAGTTAATCCTATGCGTGTAACAACAGAATTACCGGATGATTTGGAAGATAGTATTGATTTATCAAAATATGCTATTCCTACTCCAATTAAAATAGTTGCTGAAATTGTTGGGGCTGAATTAAATGAAGAAAAATCTTCCAATAAAAAATCTTCTAAAAAGGATGAAGAAAAATCTTCCAATAAAAAATCTAAGAAGGATGATGATGAAGATGAAGAATTAGAAGATGATGAAGAATTAGAAGATGATGACGATGAAGATGAAAAACCTTCTAAGAAATCTTCTAAAAAATCTTCTAAAAAGGATGACGATGATGACGATGAAGAATTAGAAGATGATGAAGAATTAGAAGATGATGAAGAATTAGAAGATGATGACGATGAAGATGAAGATGAAAAACCTTCTAAGAAATCTTCTAAAAAATCTTCCAATAAAAAATCTAAGAAGGACGATGATGACGATGAAGAATTAGAAGATGATGAAGAATTAGAAGATGATGAAGAATTAGAAGATGATGACGATGAGGATGAAAAACCTTCTAAGAAATCTTCTAAAAAATCTTCTAAAAAGGATGACGATGATGACGATGATGAAGATGAAGAATTAGATGATGAAGATGAAGAATTAGATGATGAAGAATTAGATGATGATGACGATGAAGATGAAAAACCTTCTAAGAAATCTTCTAAAAAATCTTCCAATAAAAAATCTAAAAAGAAATAAACTAATTTATTAATTTGCTTAAACAGGTGGATATTTTTAATCCACCTGTTTTATTAATTATGAGATTAGTTAATAAAATTTTTATAATCTAAAAGTTATTGCTTGAATTTGAATAATGAATAAATTTTATATCTTAAATTAAACATAGCAAGGTTAAATTATGAAAAAAGGAACTGATGATAATTTGCAAGATGTTCTTAATCAAATTGATAAATTATATGGTACTGGAGCATTATTCAAATATGGTGAAGGAATAAAATTGAAAAATGTTTCTGTGATTTCATTTGGTAGTGTTAAAATAAATTTGGCATCAGGAATTGGTGGTGCACCTAAAGGTAGGATTATTGAAGTATATGGTGCTGAAAGTTCAGGGAAAACAACTTTATGTTTACATTTAATAGCAGAAGCCCAGAAAAAAGGTGGTAAAGCTGCATTTGTTGATGCTGAGCATGCACTTGATCCTATATATGCAACAAATATTGGCGTTAATATGAAAGAGTTATATTTGAGTCAACCGGATTGTGGTGAACAAGCATTAGATATAACTGAGAAATTAACAAGAACAGGTAAATTTGATATTATAGTAATTGATTCTGTTGCTGCTTTAGTACCAAGATCAGAAATTGAAGGTGATATGGGCGATGCTCAAATGGGTAATCAAGCAAGACTTATGTCGCAAGCAATGAGGAAACTTACATCAGTAGTTTCTAAATCAGGAACATGTCTTGTATTTATAAATCAAACAAGAATGAAAATTGGAGTTATGTTTGGAAATCCTGAAACTACAACTGGCGGAAATGCTTTGAAGTTTTATGCTTCACAAAGAATTAAAATACAAACTATTGGTATTAATAAAGATGTTAAAGGTAATGTTATTGCTAATAAATCAAAAATCAAATTTGTAAAAAATAAACTTGCTTCACCTTTTAAGGAATGTGAAATTGAAATTAGGTTTGGAATGGGTATAGATAAATATGGTGAAATTCTTGATCTTGCAATTGAATCAGGTATTATTAAAAAAACTGGTGGTTGGTTTACATTTAGAGATGATAGATGGCAGGGCAGAGAACAAATGATGGATTTTATTTCTAAACATCCAAAACATTTTAATTATCTTAAAAAGAAAATAACTGGTGAAAGTGATGAATAATAATGCTATTAGTAATTATGAAAATAATACTAAAGTTTATCTTTATCAAAAGGTCGGTAAATTTGATAAGGGTATTGAAAGAAATTTTATAGGCGAAGGATACATTCATTCGCCTTTAGATGAAAAAATAATTATAGTCACACATCGTACAGATAAATGGGTATATGGGAATGAAGATTTATTGACACAAGAAAGAATCAATATTAGAGAAATAAAAATATCTGATAAAGAATTGGAGAAAGATGAAAATGGCAGTCCAATATTTTAGATTTATACATACAGCAGATTGGCATTTTTGGGATAAGCATAAATATAGTGTTAATGGTTCAAGGCTTAAACAATTATTCGGAAATGCTTTAAGAATTGTACAGTTTGCTATTAAAAATAAAGTTGATGTTATTTTTATTTCCGGTGATTTGGTTCATGTATATAATCCAGATGAAAAAATATTAGTACATCTTACTAAAATATTTAAAATAGCTATTAAAAATGGAATTAAGATTAGAATAATAAACGGTAATCATGATACGAATGGTTTATCACACAGTTTAGAGTCTATTCAAAATGTGGTTTCATCTTATGATCAGGATATGATAAAGATTTTTACTTTTAAAAAAGATGGAAGACCTTGTGCTAATAAAGAATTTTTTACTAAACAAATTGGTGAAGGGATATCTAATATATTGCAAATATCAATAGCATATATACCATATCAAAAGGATATTGTTTCTGCAATTAAAACAGTTAACAAAACTGCTTGCTTTAATAATTTTGATAAAAATATAATCGTTGCCCATGGTGGAATAAATGGAGCTTATACTTCAAGTGGTAAAAAATTGAAAACAAATATTACGCTTGATTTATTTGAAGATTGGGATTATGGAGCACTTGGGGATTATCATAAGTGGCAAAAGTTATCTGATGGAATATATTACAGTGGTTCGATTATTAAGATAAATAGAAATGAAAAAAATGATCAGAAGTCATTTAATTATGTAACCATTGAAAAAGAAGAACATAAAAAATCTATAATGAAAGTTGAAAGAATAAATTTACCGGATATCGAATTAATAGATTTGAAGGTTAAATATGAAAAATTAAAAGATGATTATAAAAAGATATCTAAAATTGGAGATAAAAAAGTCAAAGATGCAATAATAAATATTTTTATTTATGGAGATATAGGAACTGGTGAAAAAATAGTTAAATTGAAAATAGCTTTATATGCTGGTGGAGCAGCAGAAGTTTATCCAAGATTTATTAATAATAATTTTTCAAGCATAAGAAATAGTAGTAAGAAAATGAAAAGTAAGATTAAATTAGCTTTAGATGCCGGTGATGCCTGTGTTAAATTTGCGGAATCTAAAAAGATGAATCAACAATATATTGATTATGGATTAAATAAAATAAATTCAGTGAGGTAATAAATGAGTAAATATTATGATGCTTGGAAATATTTGATATTATTAAAAAAGAAATATCCACAAATTGATTTAGATAAAGTTGAATTAAAAATTAAGTCAATTAGAAATTCAAAAGTAAAAATTGGAAATGCCACGGTTAATGTTGATATTAAAAATGCTCCAGGTAAATTAGATGTTACTGCAAAAATAAAAATAGAGAATTATTTAGATAGTGATGCTGAAAAAATATTATTGTTTAAAGGTATAAAAGTAAAAGGGAAATTTTCTGATTTGATAAGAATGAAATTTAATAAACGGATTTATTTTAATGTAAAAGATATTTTACTTGGTGATGTTTCTATTATTACTGGTGCTTATGGAATTCAATTAAAAAATTTTAGAGTTATCCAATGAAACTTTTATCAGCAAGATATGTAAATGTATTTACTTTTAAGGATACATTTTTTGATTTTCGTTTAATTAATTTTGCACTTTTTCGTGGTAGAAATGGAGTTGGTAAAAGTTATTTTTTCGATGCATTATGTTTAGCTTTATATGGTGTTACGCCGCGTAAAAAATATAAAAGTGTTTTAAGGGATACACCGAAAAGATATGCAAGTGGTTTTGTAGAAATTGAATTTGAAACTGATTGTGTTTATAAAGTAGAAAGAAAGTTTGGAAGGGGCAAGTGTCTTAATCTTTATAAAAATGGGACACTTGTTCAATTTAGATTATCATCTATGGTTCAAGAAGAAATTGAAAAGATTATTGGAATGAATTTTAAAACATTCCTTAATGTTTGTTATTTTAGTCAAGGTGATATTGGAAAATTTTTATCAAGTGATTCTAATGATAGAATAAATATTATTTCTGATATATTGGATTTATTATTATTTGATGATGCAAGAAAAAGTATATCAAATGATATGAGAAAATATGAAACCAGACTTAATATTTTGAGATCAAAACTAAGTGTTTATACTTCAACAATAAATTTAACAGATGTTAAGAAATTATCTAAATTAAAAAAGATGGCTCAGGTTGTATATGATTCATCTGTTAATGAAACGGCTAAAATAAGTTTTGAATTAAATAGCACTAATGAAAAAATTAAAATGCTGAATGAATTAGCTTTAAGAAAAAAGGATTATATTCATGCTAAAGAAATAAAAGAACAATCTGCTGCTGATTATAAAAGAAATATTGTATATTGGAAAAGTAAACAAGTTGATACCAAATCTTTAATTGTAAAATTGAAAGGACAAAATGCTAAATATAAAAAGGCGGAAGAAATTTCTGAAGAAATAAAATCTATTAAAGAATCAATGCAAAAAATGCAATTACTATCTTCTAAATTGGAATCAAGAAATGATATTTTCTCCGAATCATTACAATCTTTAATTGAAGTAATTAAATTAAAAGGCAGTCGGTGCCCTACTTGTAAAATTATTGTTAGTGATAATAGTGTTAAATATATAGAATCTGAAATTGAAAGGTTAAAAACGAAAATTGCTGATAATGAGAATAAAATTGCAAGGAATGATTTTAAAATTAATGAAGGTGAAGATTTAATATTGGATATGAATAATGAACTAAAGAAATATGAGTCAATTAAAAAGAATATTGCTGATATTGAATTAAAAATTAAAAATGCTCATTATGCTATTTTTGAACAAGCTAAAATTCAAAAGGAATATAATAATGAAAAAATAAAATTAGCTGATAAAGTTAATAATGCAAAGAAAGAGTATAAAAAAATTAAACAAGACCTTGAACATTATAAAGAATATGATGCTGAGAATATAGAGATACTTGAGAAAAAATGGAACGATAATCAAAATAAAATATATGAATCTGAATCAAGATTAAAATTAATCAGGTTCAAATTAAATCAGCATAATACCGCTTTGTCTAAATCTAAAAAAATTAGCGAACAAATAAATTCATTTGATGAAAAGTTTAATATAATGAGATGGTGGTATGATAATTATCCTAAGATAAAACTTGAAATGATTAATGAAGTTATTCCATTTATAGAAGCCGAAACAAATAAATATTTATCTCAAATATTACCAGGTAGATTTATAAAATTTTTACTTGATACAGATAAAAAGAATAATAAACTGGAACTAATAATAAAAGATTATAATACGGGTATCGAAAGAGCATTTGAAGGTTGGTCGGGTGGTCAAAGAGATCGAATGGCATTGGCAGTTTATTTAGCTTTGAATAAAATGGTTTCGCTTCGTTCTGGTAAGTCTATTAATTTTTTAATATTGGATGAAAAATTTGTTGGTGTTGATACAATAAGCATTCCATCAATATTGGAATTATTAAAAACTGAAAATAAATATAGAAAAATTTTCGTCATTAGTCATATTGAAAAAATAGAAAGTATTTTCAAGCAAGTTGTTACAGTTACTAATAAAAATGGAGTGTCTAATTTTGAAATCACAAATAATAAATTCCAACCAGCAATCTGTTGATAAGATAATAAAAGTAACAGGTGAATTTAATAGAAAGAAATTTGCGAGATTGTTGAAAGAAAAAAGAATTCAACTTGGACTCACTAAAAAAGAATTAGGTTCTTATATTAATCGGAAACAAATGCAAATTCAAAGATATGAAACTGAATCTGATTATGAAGATTTACCACAATTAAATTTGTTTGTTGATTTATGTGTTCAGCTTCAAATAAATCCTAATGATTTATTAAATGTAAATTTATCGTATGAAGATAATATTGCTAATAAGGAAAAATTAATTGATGATTATAATATTTGTAAAGATAGGATGTATTGGAAGTGTAAAGACTGTAAAGGAAAGAATGTTGACTATGATAATTATGTTAAAATAAATAAGAAAAAATTAATGAAGAAACAATTTGAATGTGAACACTGCTCATCGTTTTATAATGGAATTAATTTAAGTAAATTAAAATATTGAGGGAATAAAATGGCAAAAATAATTCTTGGAATTGATGCAGGCTTTTCTAATATGGGGATAACAGCTATGCTGTTAAGTAAAGGAAAATTGAAATTAATTAATGCTGCTGTACTTACCACGGAAAAAGACGAAAGAAAGAAAAGTATTAGAGTTGCTGATGATGATATTGAAAGATTAAAAAAATTGACTAATGATTTGACAGATTTTATTTCCGAAACACAATCGATTCTTTATAATAAATTTGAATCTATGCATTTTAGATATTTTGCTGCCGTTGAATTCCCAACAGGCGGTGCACAAGGTTCACGAGCAAATAGATGTATGGGTATGGCAACAGGTCATCTTGTTCCTTATTTAATGCTAAAAAATATTACATTTGAAATTATAACACCATCACAAGTAAAATCTATTGTTAAAAATAAAAAGACGGTTTCTAAAGATGATGTTATTAAAGAAGTATTAAAATATGTAGATAAAGAAAATATTTGTAAAATAAATTTATCATCAGATGGAAGAAAAAAAATAGTTATAATATCAACTCCATTATATAACGATATTATAATCCAATATTCTTTATTTGAACATGTAGCTGATTCATTATCAGCTGTAAGATATTCAAAAAATAATTCACCGTATTATAATTTATTAGCAACCGGAGTACAAAATGTCCAGTAAAAATAAAAAATATAAGAGTTTGAAATATATAATGATTGTTATTAAGGATGATTCAGGAAATGTTAAGACGATTAAATATGAATTTAAGAAAATGATAAAAAAGGATGATGTTTTGCTTGTTGATATAAATGGGGATTCAAATGCTGAATTGAATACATTTAATAAAGAAGAATTGCCTGATAATATTAATGAATTATTAAATTGAGAGGTAACTAAATGACACATTTTATGGATGATAGAGCGCCATTGGAATTAACAAAAGTTTCTACAAAACAAAAAATTATAGTATGCCCTAAATGTAAGATAGGTAGATATGTTTCTGTGCAATGTATAAGTATTATTTGTGTTTGTGGAAATTATTTTAGGCAAGAAGAATCATTGAAACCGGAACAAGCTGAGCAAATGCTAAGTGGTAATAGAACAGCACTTGATAAAAGTTATATGGACTTTCGAGCAAGTATGGAAAAGAAAGCATATGATTATAAAGAAAATGTTATGGATAAGAAGAAAAAAGGTATTAATAAAACACATGAACCTGAGGATGTTCAAAGATTAAGAGATAATGGGTTTGTGAAAGATTAAAAATATTTTATTCCCTAAAAGGTTTATAGTGTTTTGAATATAAATGATTGGTTATTATTTTTAATGTAGAATAAAAAAGGATTTATAATGCCTAAAAGAACAGAACTTGAAAAACGTGCTATTGCTGCTTTGGAAGAAAAGTTGCCGGATAAATTTTGTAATGCCAGAATACCTACTAATGATGAAGGTGCAAGATATTGCAGAAATTTAGCAGGATTTAAGACAGATCACCTTGGATCAGGTAGATGTTATTTGCATGGTGGTGCTTCAGGTGGCAGACCTATTATTCATGGATTGTTTAGTAAAAAATTAACAAGTACACTTCAAGTTGAATATGATAAACTTGTTAAAGATCCAGCATTGATAGATTTATACGCAGAAATGGCATTGACTAAATTATTTGTTGGTCAATTATTATCTGCACTAAGAACTAAAATGCTTTCTGAATTTAGTGAATTGGATGAGAAAGAAATAGAAGAAATGACTGATGAAGATGTAATCAAATCAGGTAATTGGATGGTTCAATATTCTACTAAATCTGGAGCATATACCGCTTCAGCGGAATTAAATGCTTTTATTAAAGTAGTTGATATGTCAAGAAAAATTTATAAAGATATCGTTGATACTGAAACTAAATCTATGAATACGCTTAATATAAAACAAGTCTATTCAATAATTAATCAAATAAAAAATCAAATGATGGAAACATGTGGTATGTGTCCTGTTAGAAATGAAATAGTAAATAGACTTGCCAGAACTAAAATTATGAATCTTGATAAGCAACAAGATTAATTAATCTAACTAAAAAAAATAGAGAGGTAAAAAATGGGTTACAAAGCAGAACTTAAACAACATATTAAAGTTGGTGCAGAAATTGTTGCCGTTTATCAAGGGAGACCTTATACAGGCACAGTAGTAAAATATGAAAATACTGCAATACAAGATGCTGTATTAACATTGGAAGATAAGGCAGGTTTAATTCATATTATTCCTATATCAGTTGGAATGTTTCCTGCTATTACTGTTTTATTGGTAGAAAAAAATAAAACTGATGATATTGATGGTGAAATTGATGAAGAATATGATTTAACTGATGACAAAACAGTTAATGCTGAAAAAATAGCTGAGTCTGAATTAATTAATTATAATACATTTGATGATAGTCAGTTAATAAGAGCCGCTAAAAAGAAAAATATAGAATTATCTTTTAATGGTAAAAAACGTAAAAGAAAAGAATTAATAAAATTATTGGCTGAATATGATAAAAAACAATTGAAGAAAAAATAATTTATTAAATTCATTTATAGTGGCGATAAATTTTTTATCGCCATTTTTTATTTGAGGTGCAAATGAAGGTTATTGGAAAATATTTTAATAAGTTAGAAAAGAAATCTGGAAAATATTTAACCAAGAATCAATTATCAGATTGTTCTTTTCATGTTCATGATTATTTTTTTAATGATAGCTGTAAAATAGTAGTTGCTTTTTGTAATTCCGAAATTAAAAAATCGGTTAGGAAAAATTATTTTTTGAAAATTATAACTAAATTAAATGTTCATGTTCTTATATATAGTAAAATAGTTCCAAGACTTTGTTCATTAAATAAGCGTGAAGTTTTTTATTTATTCGAAGTAGAAAAAAATAATAATAAATATTCAATTGTTTTGACTAAAGAATTACCTATTAAAATGAATAAGTCTTTTAATATTAAAAAAATTTCCAATTCAGGTCATCCAGGTATTGAGCAAAGTGCATTATTGGCAGCAAAATATTTTAATATTCATACTGGTGGATATGCACCTAAACATTTTTTAACAGCCGATGGAATAAATAATAATTTAATGATTAATTTTGGATTAACTGATTGTGAACTTTTAAATAGAAATGATTTGATACAAAAAAATATCGAAACAAATCATGGGACTTTAATTATTTGTCCAGATAAAAAAGAGTTAAGGCATTTTAGATATTTATTTTCAAAATTAAATAAATCATATTTCAGTTTATCTATTCAGGATATTTACATTATTTCTGAATGTGAAAAGGACAATCCTGTTTATAGGAAAATAAAATTTAATTTTGTTAAATGGTTAATTGATAATTGGATAACTGAAATAAATATCACCGGAACTAAAAATTCAACAGGGGAAATGAATAAAAGAATATTTATGACTCTTGTAAAATTAATGAATAAAAATTTTCCAGACATAGAGAAATTGGAGAAAAAATATTTAATAGTTAAGGAATTGCTTAATGAAACTGAAAAAGCTGAATAATGAAAATATTATAATAATAGATGGTATGAATTTATTTCACCGTGTTTATTATAAGTTTTTTATGTTAACAAATAAGGATGGATATCCGAGTGGTGCTGTGTACGGATTTTTAAGTTCATTGTTGAATATTATTTCTGAATGTGATAGCAATAAACTTATTATATGTTGGGAAAGTAAAAAGAAGAATTGGAAAAAAATTGAATCTGAAAATTATAAATCTAATCGTGATGGAAGATTTACTTCAGAACAACAAGATGCATTTAAGTTATGTTTTAATGATGTAGTTGATTTTTGTAAAAAGATTGGGATATTGCAAATCAGAATTGATGGTTATGAAGCTGATGATGTTATATTTTTTATTACTAATAAAATGAAAAAAAATATTGTTGTTGTTAGCAAAGATAAAGATATGCTTCAACTTATTAATGATAAAAATAATATTACTTGTTTTAGGAATAATTCTAAAGGTGGTGGATATGATTCAATTAATGAAGATAAAGCGAGTAATATTTTTCACAATTTGAGACCTAAACAAATAGCTTATTTTTTAGCAATAGCTGGAGATGCTGGTGATAATGTTAAAGGGGTAAAAGGAATTGGTGAAAAGAAAGCATTGAAAATTATAAATCAATATGGTAAAATAACTAAAGAAAATGTTAATAAAATTTTTAATGTTTCTGAAAAACAACAATATATAAGATCATTAAGACTTGTTAAATCTTCATTGATTGTTAAAAGAATTGAAAATATTAAAGAAAGTAATTTTATAGGAATAGATAAGTTTGATGAAAAAGAAGTTGATAAAATGATAAAAGTTTTCGGAATAAAAAGATTTAGCACAAGTAATTTAAGGCAATTATGTAATACTAATTTCAAAAATGAAATTAGTAGAACTTTAATTGGGTGATAAAATGGAAGATGAAATTTATAAAATAGGATGGTTTTCCGGTGGAATGCCTGTGAGTAAAAAAATAAAAAAGGCATCAGATATTCAAGTTGGTGATATTTATTATTCAAAAAATATTAGCAAAGATAAGAATTGGGGCGAAACACTAAAAAGAGATAAGTTGATAATAATAAAAATAGCAACTATAAGAGATGCTAATGGAAAATATAGAATACAATTTATTAAAATAAAGCAAGGTAAGATTTTTGAGAAAAAATATTTAATTAATGCAAATAAATTATTTTTATTCATTAAAACAGGAAAGACTAAATAATGAAAACTGTATTAAAAAATCAGCCAACTAAAATTCAAAATGATATTTTAAAATTTATCGCTGATAGAACTAATGGTGTGAATAATACTGATCGAGTTACAAATATTGAAATATTCAAATTCTTAAAAGAGAAACCGGAATATAAAAGTATTCAAATTGGAATGGTGAATTCTAAGTTGACTAAATTTGAAATAAAGAAAATTATTTTGAAAGTTAATACTATTAATGTGAGTAATGATTTATCAAAATATAAGAACATCCCTGGCACTATTCCACAATATTCTTATATTTTAACATCCGAAGCATATGAAACTATTTCTTAAATACCCTTCTAAATCCCCATTTTAACGAACATAGATGTGCTTTTAAGCCCACTTAACCCCTAAATAGAGTAAAAGACTATAAACATGAAAAATACAAAAAATAACCAATTATCAGATGAACAAATTTTAGAAATAATATCTAATGAAAAGATTGCTGTGTATAATAATTTTCAGCTTCAAATGAAAGATAGTATATTTCAAGAAATGATATTGAAAATATGGGAAGCGTTATTTATTAGCACTAATCCAGCAGGTAAAAATAATACACTGAATTTTATCAAATCTTTTAATAGTACAGTATATGAAAATTTTGAAAAGAGTTTTGATGAAAATTATAAATTGTATTGTAGTAATAATGAATTTGCTATTAGTAAAAGTGATTATCGGGAAAATTTCTATGCAGCAATACAGAATAATGCAGATGATTTAATAAAATATTTTGATCTTGATAAAAAAATAATTATACCAACATAATTAAAAGGTGGAATGAAATGGATGATAGAAGATTTTTTGTATTCAGTAAAATTGATCCAGCATCTACTGATAAAGCATATTTGATAATATTTAAGATTAAGGACAAAATAATTGATAAAAATTTTATTATTCCTTGCCATGGGTCTAAAATATCAACTGAAAGCTTTCCAGATAATTTTGAAATACAAATTTGGTTTCCTAAAAGTATAACGGAAATTAAGGATGAGAATAAAATATTATCAGTTCCAGATTGGTATGTTAAAGAACTTGATGCACGTTTAATCAAACCTTCAAATTTCAAATTTGAAATGTTGTTTATGTATTTTAAGAAATTGTGGTATTATGGAGAAACAATACCAGTTATTAAAAATAAAGATGAAGGATTGGAAGATGGTAATTTTACATATAAAGAAGCTATTGAAAAAGAAAATGTAATTACTGATGCTGATTATAATTCAGAAGATAAACAAATTGGTAGTGTAGATGAATTATTTGTTAAGGATGCAGCAGAAGCTATTTTTAATAAAGAAGATGAAAAAATATTGGGCGGAGTTAATCTTGATTATGATTCAGAAGATGAACAACTTGATCAATTAAATAAAGTAGGTATTACTAAAAAGAAATCAACCGATAAGCCAAGAAAAAAAGGTTGTTCAAGTTGTTGAGGTGATATATGCCTGGAATAGTAAACAATAGTGTTATTATATTTTCAGCAATTGATAAAAATGATAATGACATTTTAGAAATAGTTGAAAATATATACGTTAAAATTCAACCAGATGGAATAAAGACAATTGTTGTTAATGATGAATATTTAACGTGTGAAATGAAAACTTGGCAGATATATGAAGAATGAAATAATAACACCAGAAATGATAAATAAATTAATAGAAGAAAAGAAAAAGTTAATGACTAAAAAATATCATTTCGAATTAACAGCCAATGATACAAAACGTTTATCTGAATTAAATATTCTTATTTATATTAAAAATAAAAAAATGAAGGGGCAGCAATGTATAAATTAATGAATTTGTCTATTAAAAATATAATTATTTTTGAACCTACTGATTTGCTTGATAAGGAAACTTATTTGAAATTAAACAAAGAAGAAAGAAGAGAATATATTAATAAAAGATCATCATTAACATATAATGATTTTTCTTTAAGTATTCCCCAAAGAAATGAAATACCCAATGCTGAATTAATAATATTTATAGATAATGAAAACCTTGATGAAGCAATTGTTATTAAAATAGGAATCTTGAGAAAAACTAAAATATATGGATATCATAAAGGGAAAGATATTCTTGGTTTACAGATATTAAAATCAGAGAAAAATCTTTCTACTGCAATTGTTGCTAAATCATTAGCACTTCGTGATATTGAAAAATAATTAATAATATTTGTATATTATAATAAGAAATTTAAGAAAGGGAATAAAATGGAATTTTCATTTTATGTTTATTTAATATTAATAATATGGATAATATTTATAGTAGTACATGCTGCTTGGATAATTAGTATTGAAAATGCTATTGAAAAAGAAAGAGAAAGAAATGCATTTATTAAATTTTCACAATCATTAAATAAATATAGCATGGCAATGAGTTCATTAAAATTTTCAATAGGTGGAATGGTAAATAGTTTTAATTGTTTATCTAATGAAATGGAAAAGGTTCGTAAAAATTTGATATCTTTAAAGGAATAAATATGGCTAAATATGAAAGAAAGAAACCTGTTAGAGATTATTATTTAGAAATAGTGATTAGGAAAACATATAAAATAAAATCATCTACTAAACAAAAGGCACAAGGGATATTATGTGATCTTAATCATAAAGAAGATATTGCTGTTGAAAATGGAGAGATTGAAAAAATTGAAGATTGTGTTCTTAAAAAAAGATTGTTAACATATTCTGAAAATAAATTATCTAAAGGTAAAGGAACAGGGAAAAGAAATAGTTGGTAATATAAAAAATTGGCAGGATAGAATGCCAGTATTTATAACTAAATAAAAAGGATCAGATAATGGCTAAAGCAACAAAACAAAAACCTATGACAAAAAATCAAGTCATTTCTACATTAGCAGAAAATACCGGATTGTCAAAAAAGGAAACTTCATCTGTATTAGAAACTTTAGTTTCTACTGCATTAAAAAATTGTAAATCAGGTTTTACAATTCCTGGTCTTGGCAAATTAATTCTTGTTCACCGTAAAGCAAGAAATGGCAGGAATCCGTTTACTGGTGAAAAAATTAAAATTAAAGCTAAGAATGCTCTTAAATTTAGAATTGCTAAAGCAGCTAAAGATGCAATTCTTGGGAATTAATTAACAAATAATTTAGGTAACTGCTGCTTGTGTTAATAATAAATTAATTAATTGACCCTTAGCTCCATTATTAAATGAAAAGTGAAAGAAAAATAGCAGCAGTTTACCTTAATAATAAAAGAGGAATATAAAAATGATTGCGGAAACAAAATTAAATGATAATTTGATAATTACAAGTGATGACTTAATAACTACTAAAAATATAGAAGATTGGGCACAAGCTATTAACAATGTAAAAGGATTGTTTAATAAAAGAAATATATTGTGTACTGGTATTTGTGTTAATGAAAATTTATTTAAAAAATTAAAACAAGAAACCGATAGCATATCAGTTCAATATCCTAAAATAATTAATCCGCGTGTAGTAAATGATTATTTCATGCAATCACTTAAAATTGGTTTCGTAAATGGAATGAAATTTAAGAGTAATACGGAGAATAATTCATTTTTTGATTCTGCAATAAAAATAATTTGTTTAGAAAAACAAAAAAGCGGTATTATTTATTTTTACGATTATAAAAAAATGGAAATTTATATTTCTATGTATGAATATTTTGTTAATGAATATAAAATTGAAAGATATTTGACTGAGCAAGAAGAAAATAAATTGCTTGAATTATTAAATTTATTAAAAGATAAATTTATACCAGTATATAAAATAAAAAGTGCATTATTTAAATATTTTGGAGATTATGAAAGTTATGGAAAATGAAAATAAGAATTGGACTGATGAAATAAAAGATAGATTAGAAAAGATTCAGAAACTGTGCGATTATGGTTGTGATTTGCATACATATCTTATGGGTGATGGCAGTTGTAATTGTATAAATCGTAAAAAGAATATTTTATTATTAGCAACTGAAATAATAAAAATTAGTCGGTCTTTTTATGTAGAAGTTACGGAAAATGATCAGGTAGATTTATTATCATTTGAGAAAAAAGTTACAGATTGGCAAGATAAGAATTTTAATAATCATCATCCTATTCCAATAATAAATAATATTAAAGCAGTAATGCAAAAACTTGATGATAATAGTTATCATACTGGTAATACGTTTGATGAAGAAAATATTATGCTTAGTCAATGTATAACCGAACTTGAGAAAACTATTGGTTATCGGAATTTGTTAGGTACTGTAGAAGAAATTGGTGAATTAAGTCACGCTCAATTAAAAGGTGAGCAAGGTATAAGGCATACACCAGAGGAAATTTTGGAAAAGAAAAAGGATGCTATTGGTGATGTGATAATTTATTTAATAAATTATTGTAATGGTCAAGGATTTACTTTGACTGAATGTATTAATTTAGCTTGGAATGAAGTGAAAGATCGAGATTGGACAAAAAATAAGTTGACCGGTAAATAAAAAAGGTGCATAAAATGAATACAAAATTATATTGTGAACAAAGAGGTAAAGAAATTGCTGATCGATTAATTGAAAGGGTTGGTGGAGATTGGAAAGTTAATGTATGGGAGAATATGGGTTGGCATTTCAATGTTCAATGTGGAACTTTATCTATAAGTGAATGTGTGAATGGCTATAAAAATAAAAATAATAAATTCTATTATTATATTATGGTTTCTAAAGATGAAGATAATATTGATACTGGTCATTCCCCTATTCAAAATTTAATAAAGAATAGTTGTAAAACTCCAGAACAAGCTGTTAAGAATGCAATTGATGCTATGGATGAATATACATTTGAAGTGATGAAACTTTATTATTCAAATAAAAGAAAATTTAATGTGTTATATCCTGATATTAAGATGGCGGATATGCAAATGAAAGTTGCTATTAATTTAATTCCAGCAATTGAAATTAAATTAAATGAAATATTAAATAATGTTAATAAACAAATCAATAATAAAAAATAAAAGGTGCTAAAATGTTAAAAGAAGAAAAATTTGAAGAAAAAGTTAAAACAGCATGCAAGATATTAAATAACGTATTTCCTAAAACGAATTGGTATATTAATAATATTGAAGATGAATATCCAAGAATATTAAATGATACCGTTCCTGCGTTGCAAATAATTTGTAGTACGGATGATAACGGCTGTTGTTGGGCTTCGTTGTATGATAAGGATGGTGAGCCATTTTTAGGCGAAGATATGGAAGAAAGGATAAATCAGATAACTAATAATTTTATGAGAAATGGTGATGCTATACCATTGAATAAACCTATGAAAGCAATTAAGATTTTTATTGATGCTTATAGGATTGTTATTAAAGATATTACGGATATCAATGTTGATTTAAAAAATCTTTTAGCTGAAATAAAATAATAAATAAAAAAAGAGGAATGTGTTATGAAAGATTTGTTAGATATATTTAAGAAGATGTACAATGAGCAATTTCTTATACAGGATTTTTCTGAAGAATTGCAAATTGAACTTTTAGATTTAATGAATTTGCTTGATAATATTAAGCAAATTGTAGAAAAATATAAATGGAAAGCTATTGATTTTATAGATAAAGAAACTGGGTTTAGCACAACTATTATTTTATATGATATTATTTTGAATAATAAATATACAATAGAATTTGAAAAACCATTTGTTATTGTTGGCTGGACTGGTAATAATGTTAAAGACGCTGTTGCTCATCTTAGCGCTGAATTACATGGAATGCTGCTGATTAAAGAATATAGTATTGATGAAATAAGAGATATTGATGATAATGCTGTAAAGGATTGGTTAAAAAAGGGATATTATAGTTTTCATCATTTGCCAATAAAAGATTTAAGCTATATTGAGCAATTAAAATTTACGGATGTTTCGGATTATCATTTAGCAGATTATAGTTTTTATAAATTGGTTGAATGAGATTTATAATTGTTATAAAAAATAAAGTAAAGGATAAATTATGAAAAATTCTGAAAAACTTACCGTTGCACAAGTTTTCTATAAAAAAGTAAATAAGGTGAAAGATAAATTGAATGCTGCTTATCCAGGAATGAAATGGTATATATTATATCATATAGATGATTATTATTCAGGAATAAGAAGTGAATCTTTGCCATTTTTAGTAATTATTTGCTGTCCTGATTCTTGTTATTGTACTTTTGATATATTTGATTCTAATTTGGAAAGGAATATGGATGAAATTATTTTAAAGAAATATAAAAAACTTACCAATTCAATTAATAATCCGGTAAAAGCTGTTGAGAAATTTGTATATGCTTTTAATATAATGGCTGTAAGAACAAATAATATTTGTTCACAATTAAATAATTTTATTCCAATAAAATAATATTATGTTTTGTATATTATTATAAGAACAATAAAATATAAGGATGAATAAAAAATGGAAAAATCATTTCAAGATCAATTAATTCAAATAATTGAAAAAAGAATTTCTTTATTAAAAAAGAATAAAAATAACAACTTAGATGATAGTGTAAGCAGGATGGCAGAATTACAAAAGATTTATATGCTATTACATGGTGAAATAACTATAAAAGAATATATAGGTGAAAGTGAAAAAATTAAAGAGCCTGCTATTGAAGCTATTGAAGATAATTCAAAACCTATTAAGGTAAAGTTTGTTGTTGGTGTAGATAGTGATACTAAAAAAGAAAAGTTGTTTGCTGATAATTTTGATCGTGCATATTTAGATGGATTAGCTAAAGATACGGAGCAAGAAAATGTAATTGATGGTGTAAAGAAAGCACCAGTTGTACTTAAAGAATCTGACCAAGCACATGCAGGTGAAGTGATTGATGAAGATGAATATTTTGCTGATTCGTTAAATACTATAGAAATGGGAACAAAAGTTAATAAAATACCTATTGTATCTAAAGAACCTGATCAAGAACCTGCTGAACCTAAAAAGAAAAAAGAATATTATACGACTTTAGCAGATGTTATGAAAAACTGTGAGTTCATAGTAAATACTAATAATGATAAGAAATGGTTTGAAGAAATAACGAAAATTTATAATAAAAAATTAGGGAAAAGAAGATTTAAGATCGTTAGCATACAACCGGATATGATTATAAGTAAAAGTAAAAAGTATTATATAGTAGAAAGTGAAGGTATAAGATCGTTATGGTTAAGGGTTGGAAATAATGGAAATAATAAGAAATGGGATTTACCGCGTCGAATTTTTATGAATAAGGAAATGGAAGAACATTGTGAACTAATACAACGAGATAATGATAAGAAAGAATTGCTTAATGAAATTGAAAGGGTTGGTGGACGTTGGATTGATTATTATCAAAACCATGCCATTAGTGTACGAAAATATAAAAGATATTATTGGATATATCGTAAATCATCGGATGCAACGGAACTTTGGAAAGTTAAAAAATAAAAGGAATAATTCTATGGATAAGGTAAATCAAATCTACCAAACTGTTAAAGAAGTAAAAAACAATTGCCGATTAATAGCTAATAGTGCTAAAGATTATCAGGAATATAAATCTGCTTTAAATAAGATATCTACTGAAACGAAAGGAATGGATTGGCAGGAAATTAATATTGATGGTAATGTCCATATTAAAAAGATAAAAGAGTATTACTTGTTGTATTCTTTATATGGTACAGCACAACTCTATAAAGCATAAAAGGGAGATTTATATATTATGTCATATAATATTAATAAAACTATTAAAATAAGGAATAATAATAGCACATCATCTATAAGGACACATCGTAAACAAATAAGAAGTATAATCAATAGTTTACCTGTTGATATAGAAAAAGCGTTTAAGAATAATAAATTGATAAATATTAATGAAAGTGTTAAGTATAGTGAGCAAGTTCCGGTATCTAAAACAATAACAATTGAGATCACGTTATGAAAGAACTAATAACTGTAAAGGAAATAAAAGAACAGTGTATGCTAATTTTTGATGCTGAAGATGATATAGTGCTTTATGTACAGGTATTAAATAGAGTTAAGGCACTATATCCTAATGAAAAGTTTAACCAGGTTGCTACATATAATGATACAACAATAAGTAGAATGCGGGAATATTATATGGTAAACCATCTTGGTATGCTTAGTTTATGGAAATTAAAAGAAAAAGATAGTGTTCATACTGTTAATAACCCTATAGAGCACATTGAAGAACCACATAAAGTAGAACCTAAATCTTGTAAGATGTATATAGGTGAAGGTCTCACGATTTAATAGAAAAAGAAAAAGGATAATAATAGTAGTAAGGTAAAGGATAGTAAGAAAGAAAACAATTAACTGCATGTATATAGTAATAAGATAGAATAAGGAAAGAAACAATGAATATGTTGATGAATAGTAGTAAAGAATATATAATATTAGATGGTAATAGAGTAATTGATTATAGTATATCGAGGAATAAAGTAATGAATAGTGTATTATGCTATTTAGATGATAAGTTAAGTGATAATATGTTGAGCAATAAAACAATTTATTTGTTGAGTAATAAAGTAACAGTATTAGATCAAGACCAAAGATTAATAATATCAAGTAATAAAGGAATAGGGCAAAGATTGTTTTATTTGTTGAGTAATAAGATAATAAATAAAAGATTAAGGCACCACATGCTTCTAAACACACATGGTTCAACGATGGCAATCCCCGATAACTCGATAGCTCGAATTGATATAGAAAGTAGTCTATTTACCCCTTACACTGCTGATACTGCCCATATTGTTAGAAGCTCCGTAATATTGTTTAGTAGTCCTATAATACTGTTCATACTGTTGCTACTGTTGTATATTATTGATATAGTAATAAAATATATTGTTAGTACTGTCGATGATGTTAGCAGTATGGCAGTATTAGTAATGTTGAACAGTATATTATTAAATCCCAAGCAGTTAGGGGCGGGGGTATCAACAGTATCAACATTTTCACATTTAAGTATGAGATGTCTCTTTCGCCCCTACATACAATTTTTTCAAAAATTCTCTACTTTTCCCAACAGTATGAAAAAATTCTCTACTTTTCATAACAGTATTAAAAAATTATCAGCATATCACTACTCACACACTGCCCACAATAGCACAATAAATATATAATTAACATAACAACACAGGGGATAAATAAAATGAATGAAAATAAGATAACACATTTATCAATGAATGATAATAATTCTTTATTAACGAAAGAAGAATTAACCAGAGAATTATTAAAAGTACCGGACGTATTAAAGGAACAAATTAAAGAGGCAATAGAAAATAATCTCGATGTAAGTATATTGATGCATAATACACATGCTATGGATGCTGATGGTAAAATCCAGGTACTTGGTTGCCACTATAGTATCTTTGTTCCTTTTAATGTTATGAATACTAAGGAAAAGAATCTTGAAGTAATTGTTAAAAATATTGTATATGTTCCTTTACATGATAATTATTCTGCTAATGTAGAAATTTATTACGCGGATAATAAAATATATTCCGAAGATATAATAATTGATAGTGTTGATATGATTAATTATATAGAAACTAAATTTAATCATGATGTTGTGAATAGAAAATATGGAACAGTGATAAATATGGATGATAATGAAGTACTTGGTTTGGAATTGGCATTGAATCCTGATCCTAATCGGACTTTACAATGTGATATAGATTGGCAATCTTTATATGTTAATTTCTATTATAAAATAGATGAGATAGAATAAATATGCGGACTATGGAAATAGAACTAATGGAAATACAAGATGATGGCAATGCTGTATTAAAATTATCTATAAGTGAATTTGTTAATTATAAAATAGTATTGTCTAAGCATATTTCTTTTGAATTTGTTAATTATAAAATAGTATTGTCTAAGCATATTTCTCTTGAAAAGAAAGTATTTGCTGAACTCAAGGAAACTAAAATAATGAATGGATTAGATAAGGTTGGAGATAAAAATAAAGTAGGCGTGTTAAATGTGATAGGTGGCAGTAATTTAAAAAATGGATTGAATAAAAATTTAGATATGAGTTTTGAAGTATCTGAAGATTGTGAAACTATAAGTGAATTTAGAATATTTGAATTAATAAAGGGAGGAAAATAAAATGAAAAATAATTTATTACAAGACTTGGAAGCAATACTGTTTTTAATAGGCATGACGATAACACTGGTTATATTAACCAGGTGTACTTCGATTGGTAATAATACTGAAAAACCTATTCCGTTAGCTAACGATACGGAGCGTTTTCGGTATCTTTCAATTCTAATAAAAGAGTGTAATGATAGTTTAATAGTTCATGGGAATACGGGTGATACTATAAAAATGAAATCTGATTATGGGTTAGTACAATCCCTGGAACAAAATCGCTTATTATTATTAAGACGTGTATTAGATTATTATAAAAGTCCTATTGCTGATGAAATAGAAATAGATACCTTGAATAAAATGGTGAGATGGAAAGATGAAATCTTGTTTCATCAAGGTGATTGTATAAATCACAATAAATTTTTAACAGGTGTGATATTAAATAATAAGTATCTTCAAGATGATGCTGGTGCCACGATGGTACTTGGATATTTTCGAGATGGTATGCATTTTGTAAAAATTAGGGATATAAAAAAAATAAGGTGTGAAGATATTCAGAAAGATTTTAAAGCAGAAGCCCGTATTTATATAAATAAATTGAATCGTAAACGAAAATGAAACGTTTAATTTATTTACTGCCGTTTGTGTTATTGATAATATTTCAATTAATATTAATAGATAAAGGAATATTATCGATATCCGCTGATGAAAGCGGTCATACCTTAAATGCTTATAATTATTATATAGGCAAAGGGAGTTTGTGGGGTATGTGGCTGCCAGGGCAACAGCTTATTTATACGGCGGGATTTATGGTATGGAAAGATTTAGTGTGGATGCCACGAATAGTGAGTATGATGTTTGGAATATTTACATTGATAAGTTTAATGCTGGTGACTAAAGAATTATTTAAGGATAAGAATATAATTGTTATGACTGGAGTGTTTGGAAGTTTATTTGTTGGAATAAATTTATATAGCGTATTGCCCTTGACTGAAATATATTTCTTTGCTTTTATATTATTGGAAATATATTTAATGCTATATTATTTACGGACTGGTAAGAAAGAATGGCTGGTAATTATAGTTGGAATAATAGCAACAATGTTTCGTTATGATGGTTGGGTATTTATACTGGTTGTGGGCGGTATGATGATAAAGAAATTAAAATATAAAACTATACTGTTGTTTTTATTTCCGGTGGTATGGGTAATGTATGGATGGATAATGACAGGGGATATGTTTGGGTTTATACATAGTGTTGCTGAAAGAAGAATAGCGTTGCGAAATGATGAAGGTATGATATATAACTATATTCTTCTAACATTGGAATCTACTTTATTGGCTGGATTATTTTTTATTAATAAAAATAAAAAATACTTAATGTTATATGTGATAACTTTTATTATTTGGGCAATAGCTTTATCTCGAACCGGAGCAATGCCGACTCATAATGTATGGCGTGTACCGTTGATATGGAATATTATGATGATACCGTTTCTTGCTTATGTTGTGATGAAACCTAAACAAAAAATATTGAGCGTTGTAGTAATTATAATTATTTCACTTTTATTCATAAAGCAAACTGTTAAATATATTTCATTACCACAAAAATACATTTTAACGTGGAATGAAATTGAACTGGGTAAGAAAATTCAACAGCTCGATGGGGGAATTATTATTCCTAAGATGGGTTGGGAATACTCGAATATTCTTGTGGTAAGTCAACGACCTGAAAGAATTTCTTTTAAAGATGGAATTAACTATATGGATTTAATATTGTACGATTATTTAATTGTACCGCGCCGGATTTATATTGATAAGGAAGAAATATGGAATAATAAAGATTGGTTTATTTATAAATTAAAAAACACAGGGGAATAAAATGAAGAACACATTATTGAAAATATTAATTGTGATTGGCATAATAGTGCTAATAATATCAGCATCATTTACTACATTGAATGGTCAGACAATTTTGTGTACTAAACATTATCATCTAAGTACGGCAACTTGTACAGTTCCATTTATGGATGATACTTTATATGTAACCGGAAAATATTTAACAGCTGAATTTGAATTTATATTAATAGAAATACAATTCCATGGTCTTGAATATTTGGATGCTTTACAAAAAACCAAAATAGGTGTTTGGCATATATCAGAATATATTGATGAACAAATTAGATTTATTTATAATAGATGGATTGCTAAAAAAAGATTGCAAACAATCGATGATGATTTTTGGCAAGATGTAAATAAAAAAAGGTGAATAAAATGGAAAAGAAAAATATTTTAATAACAGGGCATAATGGATTGGTGGGATCTGCTTTAGTAAAAATGTTTAAGAACGATGATAGAGAATATAATGTCATTGTTGCACCCAGAAGCAGTTTAGACTTAAAAAGTGAACAAAGTACCAGAAAATGGTTTGATCAAAGAATTAAAGAAGGCGTTAAGATTGATATGGTAATTTGTTGTGCTGGAAAGGTTGGTGGTATAGTTGCAAATTCTAAATATCCAGCTGAATTTTTATATGATAATGCTTTGATTGGATTGAATACAATTTCTGCTGCTTATATTTATAACGTAGATAAATTAATTTACTTAGGGAGTAGTTGTGTTTATCCAAAAACTTTAAAAATTATTGATGAAAATAAATTATTATCCAGTAAACTTGAACCTTCGAATGAAGGATATGCTATTGCTAAAATAATGAACATAAAACTTGTTGAAAAATTTCATATTGAATATGGTAAAAATTATTATTCAGTAATGCCTTGTAATGTTTATGGATATGGTGATAATTATAATCTTGAAAGTTCTCATGTTATTCCAGCATTGATTAGAAAATTGCATGAAGCTAAAATGAATAACAATACTGAATTTAATGTTATGGGTAATCCTGAAACACGACGTGAATTTACATTTTCAGATACATTGGCTGCTAAGATATATAATTTGATTGAATTTGTTAGTGCAGATTATTTAGATATAGTGTATGGTACTAATTTATTGAACCTTGGTAGTGGTGTGGAATATACGATGGATAAATTAGTGAAAACAATTTCTAAGGTTGTTGGCTATAAAGGAAAAATAAATTGGACTAATACTGGTGCTGGAGTTGAAAGAAAATTAATGGACTCGAAAAAACAAAAAGAAATTTTTTCATCATTTGGTTGTTATAATGATTTATATGAACCAGAATTAAGTGAAGGAATAAAAGTAACATATAATGATTTTTTAACTAATGAAGGATTAAGAAAATAATTTGTTAATAATCGTCATATATTCATTAGACATGAAAAAATGGCACCAAGATAAGAAAACACAGGTGCAATAAATAATTAATTATACTACAATTTATTTCGGAGATTATTAATGGAAAAAGAAAAAGAAAAAAATGAAACTGAAAGTAAATCAAATGAAGTTAAGACGGAATTTGATAAACTTTCAAAAGTTCAGAAAGATGTTGTCATGTCTGAATTAAATAAAAATCAGAAAACATCTGAGGTAAAAAATGAAAATTAATTGTCAATCAAAATCAGGTATGTCAGTATCTTCGGCATGGGGATGGACACCATTATTTGGTGGTGTATCGACTTGTACACTTACATTTAGTCCAGGCATAGCGGCACAAGGCATAGATATATTAAATGTCAATATTATTCATGCTTGGATGGTAAATGGGCAAATTATTGCTTCACAAAGTAATTTTGTTGATCAAATAAATAGTAATGGAATATTAAAGACAAGTCAATCTTTAATAATGGGTGGAATTCCAACAGCACAAGCGGAATTAGTTTTTGTAGTTGACATAGGTATTCAGAATCCAGATGGTTCATATACTACTTGGAGAGGTACAACTCATACAGGTGTATATAATTTTTCTGCACCCGGTCAAGTTCAAGCTAATGTTCCTGAAGGTTCACCTATACAATCAGGTATTGCTTATAATGCATATTGTGGTATTGATTATAATGGAACAAATACTCATTATGAAGCAGAAGTCCAAAATGGATCAATAGTGAATATTAGTGGAAATCATTTTGCTATAATTCCAAATGCACCTAATTGTTCTTGGAGAGCAAGAGCGGTTAATGATCAAGGTACTGGTGCATGGAGTAGTTGGTGTTCATTTTCTGTTGATACATATATTAATAATCCTGTTGTTAGTGCTTATGCTGTGCAGCACCCATCTAAACCAATTATTGCTTTATATATGAATGGAAGTATTTCTGTTCCATCTGGTGTTGTTATAACAAGTAGTAAATTTATTTATGGTGGTACTACAATTAATAATGGAACAACTTCAAGTCCATCTGCTTCAGTAAATAGTGTTAGTTTACCTATAACTGTGCAATTGCAAGTTATTTATTATGATTCTGTTTGTGCAAAATCGGTTAGTAAAGAAGTATCAGTTGTAGTTAATGATACTGGTTTAGAATAATTATCACAAAATAATAATTCAATAACAGTCTGGTTGAAATATATCAGACTGTTAAAATTAATTTGATGAGGTTATATAATATGATAGATAAAAATAAACAAGTTGCATTGATAACTGGAATAACCGGGCAAGATGGAAGTTACCTTGCTGAACTTCTTTTAGAGAAAGAATATATTGTTCATGGTGTGATTAGAAGGTCAAGCAGTTTTAATACTGAAAGGATTGATCATCTTTATAATGATCCAACATTGTTAGATAAAAAATTGTTTCTTCATTATGGTGATTTATCGGACAATAGTGTTTGTGAATTAATAAAAGAAATTAGACCGGATGAAATTTATAATCTTGCTGCTCAAAGTCATGTTGCTGTAAGTTTTAAGATTCCTGAATATACTTCTGACATTAATTATATGGGTGTAGTTAGAATGTTGGAATGTATTAGGCATCTTGATTATCGTGTAAAGTTTTATCAGGCAAGCACAAGTGAAATGTTCGGCAAAAGTCTTCCACCACAAAATGAATCAACGTTATTTCAGCCACAAAGCCCATATGCTGTTAGTAAAGTTGCTGCCCATAACATATGCACTAATTATAGAAATAGTTACAAGTTATTTATATGCTGTGGTATTTTATTTAATCATGAAAGCCCAAGACGTAATGAAACATTTGTAACAAGAAAAATTGTTAATGGTTTATGTAAGGTAAAACTTGGATTGCAAGACTGTGTAGTGTTAGGGAATATATTTGCTCAAAGAGATTGGGGTTGGGCACCTGATTATGTAGAAGCAATGTGGCTGATGATGCAAAGAAGTTTGCCTGATGACTATGTTATTGCTACAGGGGCAAGTTATACTGTGAAAGAGTTTATAGAAGCGGTGTTGCTTTGTCTTAATATTGAATATGAATGGTTGGAACATACAGGTGGTTCATTTCATGTACTGGATAAAAAAGATAGTAAAATTATTCTTTCAACTGATAGTATTAAATATATTAGACCATCTGATGTTGATTGGTTGTGTGGAGATTATACAGCAGCAAAAAGATTATTAGGGTGGAAACCAACTAAATATATGGATCAAATAATAGATGAAATGGTCAAATCAGATTTTGAAAAATTAAATAGAGGACAATAATGACAAGACGTGAATTAAAAGATGAAATAAAAGAATCAATAAAGGATTCAAAAAGTTTTGATGACATTATTGAAAATGTATCTGAATATATTGTGAACAATTTCAAATTAAAAAGAAGGGTGATTGTTTATGGAAAAGACAAGAACAGCAAAAGCAAAAGCAAAAGATGATAAAAATTCAATGGTGGTATTTGACAATATTATTTTTGAAACAAAATCTAATAACGAACTATTGATAATTAAAATAAATGATAAAAATTTAGATGAGCATCTTGATAATATTGCTAAAAATTTGAAAACGTTGATAGATGCAAGCGGTTGGAATGGTAAAATAATTATTTTAAGAAGTGATGATGAAATAGTTTATGGCTCGATTAGTTTATTTAGATATGCTATTTATTGCATAAAAAATAAAATTAAATTATTAAAAAAATGGAGTAAAAAATGAAAACTATATTTTCTAAAATTATTTTATTGAGTTCAATTTTAATATTAGTATTATCCTTAAATGGATGTGGATTAATTACTGGAATGATATTCCAAGATGACCCTAATAAGTATTATAAACCAGATACCACATTAATCACACAAACTGATTCAGTGTATCCAGATTTAGATTATGATAATTTATATGGATATGATGAATCAGCGGAAATGAAAATTGATTCTTCTGAAATTAAAAAAATGAAAAATAATATCGATAGTCTTAAAACAATATTAAATAGTGTTATCGGAGAAAAGAATAAAATTTTATTTGATTTTGATATAGAGAAAAATATAAAAGAAAATAATATCTTATCAATACAATCAAAAATGTATAAATTAAAAAATATAATAGATAGTCTGGAACAAAATACAACTGATTCTACTTTGCTTAAGCAATTAAATGATGCTAAATTATATATAGCTAAAAATGATTCTGCTATGGTAAATGCTATGAAGAAAAATAAAAATATGATAGGATCAATTGGTGATGAAAAGAATACATTAATAATGGGTATGTGTTTGATTGCAATATCGTTTATTATTTTATTTGTATATAGCATCTTTAATAAAAAGAAATCTTAAAGGGTATTATTGCCATATTTTTTTTCTTTTATTAATAGATGACAATTATTTTTATTACACAAGAATGGAATTAATTATGAGAACACTAAAACTTGTCAGGGATTATATAAAAAGTTTTGAATCGTTAAAATTAACAGCTTACCTATGCCCAAGTAGTGTTTGGACTATTGGATTTGGAACAACTATCTATCCTAATTATCAACGGGTAAAAGAAGGTGATAAATGCACTATTGAACAAGCTGAAGAATATTTTAATCACAATATTAATGAAATAGAAAAATTCTTAAATAATAAAATAAAATTAATTGTTGATGACTTAACTGATTATGAATATAGTGCATTAGTTAGTTTAATCTATAATATTGGAAGTGGAAATTTTGAACATAGTAAGGTTTTTTATTACTTACAAAGAAAAGATCATTGGTATGCTGCTAATTCGTTTCTTGATCATATATATGCTTGGGATAAAAATAAAAAGTGTCGTGTAAAATTAAAAGGTCTTGAAATAAGAAGAAAAAAAGAAGTAGAAATTTTTAATTATAATAAATATGAAAAAGTTGTTAGTAAAACTGTTAAGCCGATTGAGAAAATAATTGATTTTAATTTTGCTAAAAAAATAATTGTAAAAGGACTTACAAAGATATATAATATAAAAGAAAATATTTTGGTAATGCCTAAATATTTGGATGAAAGAATTTTATAATTTATTAATCTATTATTAATCTAAGAGGCAATAAGATGAAAGAAATAATAATAACAACAGTTGTTACATTATTGTTAACAACAGGAACAAGCTTCATAGTTTCATTAATTAAGAAAGGTCAATTTGAAACATGGGGAATTGCTTGTGGTAAGGCACTTAGTAAAATAGGTGATTTAAAGTTAGGTAGAAGTAAATGGGAAAAAGTTGAAGATGCATTAATGATTGCTATTGTATCATTTGCTCAAGGTTTGAAAAAAGGTGCTGATTTAGATGATAGTTTATCAGATGATGAAGTAAAAGCTCAAGTTGAAGCAGGTGCTCAAAGAATTGCCCGACGTTCTAATTCTGAAAAAAACAAGGCATCAAGTTAATGCTGTTAAAAATATAATACACAGGAAAGGTTTTTATTATGGCACGTACATTAACAAAAAAGCAGCCAACAAGAAAAATATTTGTAAATGGACTGATGGATATTCTTTCAGCACCAAGTGATAATGAACAATTAATAGATAACAGTGATTGGATTGAAATTCCTGTACCAATAGATTATTTTTGTGAAAAATATTTAGGTGAACCTTTATTTGATAAGCAGAGTGAATTTTCCAGTGCAATGATTGATGGGACTAAAAGAAAACTTGCAGGGAAACCTATTATAACAACGCGATGGAATAGGCAATATGACGAAGGTCATGCCTTTTGGGGCAAGGGATCAGGCAAAGATAGAACGATTGCAAAAATTGTTGTTTATATAGGGTACAAATTAAAATGTCATAAGAATCCTCAAAAATGGTTAAGAGAAAAATATGGTGCATCGATAGGTGATGATGATAATTTAGATATTGCTAATATTTCTATTAATGCACGTCAAGCACAAAATGTATTTTTTAAGAAACTAAAATCATTTGTAAAGAAATGCAAGAATCCTAAAACTAAAAAGAATTGGTTTGAAGAACATGGCATGGATTTAAGGGATGGTTATGATATCTTGCAAAATGAAATAAGATTTAGTGATTCAATAACAGCACATTCTTTAAATTCAGAAACATATACAGGTGAAGGACTTAATTTATTAATAGTAGTAATAGATGAATATGGTGGATTCCCTGAAAAGAGAGCTTCTGATTTATATGATAGTTTAAGAACTTCTGTTGATTCACGTTTCCCTGGCGGTATTGGGAAGTTAATGATTTTGTCATATAAATATCACAATAATGATCCAATGGATATTATATACAAGCAAGGTTCAAAAGAAGAAACAACATTTTCTTCTAAAGCATCAACATGGGATATAAATCCATTAAGAAAGAAAACTGATTTTGCTAAGCAATATAAAAAGAATCCTGAAAAGGCAAAGATGACATTCGAATGTGAAGGCGGTGATATTGAAGGTGGTTATGTTACTAAGAAATATTTATTGTCTAAAGGTTTTGACCCACATTATGTTAATCCTATTGTTGGAGATTTACTATCTATAAAATCAAGCCATCTTACAAGTTTAAAATTTCATTCAGATTTTCAACCAGCAGTAGGAAAAATATATGCAGCACGTTTTGACTTAGCTACTGGAAAAAGAGATGGAAAAAGAGATATGGCAGGATTTGCTTTAGTACATCCTGAAAAAATGTTTCCGGTTTTTGATCCAAGATTAAAACGCGATTTAGCTAAAGAAGGTATAGTGATTGAATTTGCAGAAGGAACCGAACAAAATCCTGTTGCGAGAAAAGGAATTCTAACAGACCTTGCTTTTCAAATAGTTGCTCCAACTGGTTCGGAAATTCAATTCAGTGATTTAAGGGAATTTGTATTGATGTTGAAAAAATTAGGGTGGAATATTGTTTATACAACTTATGATGGATGGGAAAGTAGAGATTCAATACAAATAATGAATCAAAATGGAATTGACGCATATCAAAGTTCGGTTGATAGAAATAATGATGCTTATGATTTGTGGAAAGAATTAATGTATCAGCAATTATGGAAATGTTATCCACAATCAATAGCACAACGTGAAGCTAAAGAATTAATTTTAACTGATCAAGGTAAAGTTGATCATCCTGAAAAATCATGGCAAAGATTTTTAATGGAAGGGATTAATCTTGGCTCTAAGGATGTTATGGATAGTATTGTTGGAGCAGTTCAATGTGCATATGAAAAAATACCTATTGAAGCAGATATATTTTTCGGATAAAGGATAAGATTATGAAAATAAATAAAGAAGAATTTAATAAAAAAGAATATGAAGCAAATTTATTTGCTTGCTATTTATTAATTCCTAAAGAAAAATTTGATAGTGAAATTAAAAACGGGAATAATACAGTAATAGGTCTTGCTGATTATTTTAATGTTCCAATACTTTCTATTTTGTTTTATGCAAGGCAGCTTAAATATCGAATAACTTAAACACAGGAAAAATAAAATGAACAATCAAAATAATAATCAAGCACCATTACCACTTGATGGAAATGATGGTACTAATAATGAATTAAATAAAGAGTTGGAAGATGGCACAATTGAACTTGAAGGAAATAGCAATAAACAAAGTTCTTTCATTAGTGACGAAAGAAGCAAAGAATCTATTCAACAAATATCTGGTGAAGTCGAAATTGCAGCGCCAGACAGAAGATTCAAAAAATCTTCAAAAGGAATTGGACGAAATGAGTCAGGAAAAAATAAACAATTGGAAAATGAATTCAAGCGACAAAATAAAAAACAAAATAAAATAAAAAGAAATAGTCAAAGGATAAAAAATATTAAAATGCTATTTAGATTTGATGGCAATAATATATTGTTTAGTTTAATTAAAAAATTATTTGGTTTGGTAGATGTTATTTTGAATATTGTAACTATTTCAGCTATGGTGATTGGATTATATTGGGCAATTAAATATATAATTGATGGTAACTATTATATGGTTGCTGCTTGTTGCTTATTTATTTTTATAGTTGCATATGTAAATGAAAAAATACAATAATATAAAATGAGGTTAGGAAATGATATCATTAAAAAAATCTTTACCAGCTGTTGATATATATAAATCTAATTCAAAAATTTCTGTATTAGATAGCGATGAATTAGGATATGGCAGCAGAACAAACACTGGAGAAAAAGATTCATATGCGCAAAAATTAGCAGCCAGAGGACTTTCTTTTGAAGAAATGGAAATGATTTATGTGGCTAATGTATGGGTAAGATCAGCTGTGGATAGAATTGTTGAAAGAGTCTCCGGTGTACAACCATTAATTAAACCACTTGGATTAAAGATAGAAGATTATCAGGATGGTAAAGTTCCCGATAGTGTAAAAAGAGATATGGATGCTATTGGTGAATTAATAATAAGACCAAATGATAATAATGAAACATTTACAGATATAAGAAAAAAATATTCAAGAGATTTATTGAAATTTGATGCCTCTGCTATTGAAATTGTAACCGATATGGATATAAATAGAAGTAAAAATAAGGCAAGACTTTATAATGTGTCGGGTGATCAGGTAAAAGTAAATGTTGATAACAATGGAATGATAAAAAATTATAAACAAGTAAAAAGAAATATGCAAGTTGTTGCCACGTGGTCTAAATCTGAAATGATTTATGGAATGTTAAATCCACAATCAAATAAAGTATATGGTTTAAGTCCGGCGGAATCTCTAATCCAAACAGTAACTGCTGAATTATATGCAAGTCAATATCAATTAGATTTTTATTATAACAACGCAACACCAAGATTTGCTGTAATGATGGAAGGACTTGGAATTGGACAAGGTTCAACTGCAATGAACAGATTTAGAAAATGGTGGGATGATGAATTAAGAGGCAATCCACATCGTCCTATTATTCTTGGAACTGAAAATGGGAAAATTTCATTTCAACAAGTTGGTCTTTCTAATCAAGATATGGAATTTCAACAATATAGTATTTGGTTATTGAATAAGATTTGTTCTGTATATAAAATAATGCCATCGTTAATTGTTTCATTACCATCTTTACAAAATAAAGGTGAATATAAAGATATGAATGATCAGTTTAATCTTGAAGCTATTAAACCACATCTATCTTTATTTGCAGAGCAAGTAAATCAGCAAATTATTTTTTCTGAAGATGTTATGGGAATAAAAAGTGCATATCTTGATTTTGATCTTGTTATTGGTGATAAAAAAGAACAAGCGGAAATTCATGAACGTTATGCGCGTATGGGTGTTTTAACAATTAATGATATTAGAACACGCGGATTAGGATTAGCTCCAGTACCTTGGGGTAATGTTCCTTATCTTCAAAATAATTTAGCACCATTTGGTGCAGGGAAAAATGGTCAAGTTTTGCCGGGCAATTTAGATGAAGCAAATCAACAACTTAATGATGGTATTTCTGTTGATGATATATCTAATGTTCCAAATACATCAATAGCATCTAAAAAAATAATTGAGCAATACTTATCTAAAACTAATAAACCTATTGGGTGGGAAAATTTAGAAGTAAATGAAAGACTTTTTATTGTTGAAAAATTATTAAAAGAAAAAGAAGATTGGTTGTCTAAAGTATATATTTATTAATAATAGGTTTATATCATGTGTGAACTATGTGAACAAAAATCATTACCTATAAGAACATATAATATTGCTAATAAATTAGCAGATATTATATTTAGAAAAAAATATGAAGATAATCCTGTATTCTTTTTTATGGATTGGATAATACTTCAAGAAGAAAAATTGCAATTATTGATAGAACAATGGTTGGATGATCAAAAGAATGAAACAATAAAAAAGTTTGATGAATTGGCTGAAAAATTTACTGAAAAAAGAGCAGAGTATGATTCGGAATATTTATCTTTAACAGATAAGTTAAATAAATTTTCATTTGATCCAAAAATAATTTATGCACAATTTTGGAATTTTAGATTTGAACGATACACTTTCCCAATTGAATTAAAAGATATTATTAAATCCGGAAATAAGATTTCAGATAATATTGAAATAATAAGTGCTATAAATACAAATCCATTTTTAGAAGCTATTGATCAGGCAAGTCTTGATGCTTTATCACAAGGTGGTCAATCAGCATTCACTTCAATTAATATTAATATACAATTTAATATGAGAGATAAATTGATTGAGAATGCTATAAAAAATTCACATATAGTATTATCTGATCAGGTTAAACAAAATTTACAATCTAAAATTAAATTTGAATTATATACTGGTGTTAAAAATGGAGAGAGTTTAAAACAATTGCGTGATAGAGTTTTGTCTGTGTATGATAAACCTATTACTGTAAATGTTCCACCTAAGATTAAAGATAATGAAATTATTAGATCAGGTTACTCTTATCAAATGTCGCCTAAAGATTGGGCTGCTGCTGTTGCTGGAACAGAAGTTGCAAAAGGCTTTATGGAAGGCAAACTTGAAGGATATAGACAGATGGGAGTTGTTGAGCAAGTTCAATTCATAACAACACCAGATGAACGTATGTGTGAACAATGTGGTGAATATACGGATAAAGTTTTTAGATTAGATGAAGCTGGTGGATTAATCCCATTACATCCACGTTGTCGTTGTACTCTTATTCCTTATTTCCCTAAAGAAAATATTGAAAGTGTTAGAAACAAAGCTACTGAAAATATTAATAATTATTATGCACCTGATTTAACAAGTAATTTAGTTAAGTATGAAGATGAAATTGCTGATTTGAAAAAAGGAAAATTATATATAGTTGATAAAAATGGGAACATGCTTTATACTAAAACAGGTTCTTCAAGTAAAATAAAAATAAATAAAGATGTTTTATCAAAAATAAAAGATAATATAATAACTCATAATCATACTATGGGTAATCCGGCATTTTCATCATCTGATATAAGTCTTGCTATTAAATTTAATGCTAAACAAATGCGTGCCGTTTCTGGAAAAACTAATCAAATAGGAATTATGACAAGACCTAAAAATGGATGGGGTAATATTGACTATAATAATATTGCTAAATTATATGAACAAGTAGATCAGCAAATAGCATTGGAAAATTCATCAAAAATTTTATCTGAAAAACTTGATTCAGCTAAAGCGGAATTAGAACATTATATAAATGTTAATAAAAGAATATCAGAACAACTTGGATATAAGTTTAATGTTGTTGATTTGAAAAGAATTAAAAAATCTATGAAGTTTTATAAATCAGCTGTAAATGATATAATGGATGAACCAATTATTATAGATGATTCAATTCTTAAAACAAAACATTATACTAAAGAAAAATTAAAAGAGTTATTTGATTATTATGAATATTTCAAGGGCATGTTTGACTTGATTAGTAAGTGATTAAATATAGTTATCCTTTTAGGATATTGACTGTTATTATTTTTCTATTTCATTACACTACCATTTATATTAATAGCGGGAATAAAAATAGGTTTTCAAAATGCCATATACATCAACTAATTATCCAGCACAATTAAAAAATTTACCTGCTGGTGCAAGGGAATTATGGATAAGAACATTTAATGCTGTATTGGAATCTACTCATAATGAAAACTCAGCGCGTCAAGCTGCTTGGAGTAATGTAAAAAATAAATATAAAAAAGTTGGGAATAAATGGGTGAAGAAAAGTATTAATTTTATTATAGATTTATTTAAAAAAGAAACTATGGTTTTACAAACTTTAATATTTGATAAAAATAAATTTTCTTCTAAAGATGATGCAATTAATTGGGCAACGAATCATGGATTTAAACATGACTCAATTAGAGAAACTGGATCAAGTTATCGATTGCGTCAAGTATCTAAAAATGATTTTATACCTAATACATATAGAACAAAGAATATGTCTGATGGTGTTACTGCTGTCTATGGAAAATTAAAAGTGAATAATAAAAAATCATTTAATTATGAGGATGAAATGAAAATAAAAACTGATAATATTATTATCAAAAAGAATGGTGTAACTGAAATTACCAACAATTCGGAAGATCAAGGAATATTTAAGGCATTTATTCCATTGGTAAAAAAGAATGGTAGTTATATCATAAAGAAAAGTGAAGGTGAAGGAATGCCGGAAAATTATTTTTTAGTTGGTGAGGCATCTAACACTAAAGTTGATAAAGCTGATGATCGAATGTCAAAGAATTTTGTAAGATCGATGAAAGCACAAATACAAGGTTTGAATGTATTTGCTGAGCATGAATATGATATTGAAAAAACATTAGGATATGTTTCAGCAACTGATGGAAATGATGATATGGTTATTGTAGAAACTGCTTTAGAAAATCCTGCTGAAAATTCACTTGTTGATAAGATAATAAAGAAGATAGCACATGGAACTAAAATATATTATTCTGTTGCTGGTAAAATAACTAAAGCATGTAAAAAAATTGATGAGTCTTTAAATAAAACTGTTAGAGAAATTGAAGATGGAATAATTTATGAAGTTTCCTTAACCGCTCTACCAGAAGGTGATGTAGGGTTTGTATCACCAATAATGAAATCATTTAAGACATTTATGAAAGCAATAGATTCGAAAGATGATGATAATGATTTAGATGAAGATGAAGAAAATGAAGATGAAGATGAAGATGAAGAATTAGAAGATGAAGAAACTGATATCAATAAAAATGCATCAAATCTTGAAAACTTTTCTAAAGCATTACAAGAAATGATGCAAAGTCATGATATTAGTGATAAAATATATACTTTATTTTATACTTTCCGTGAGGCGATGTATCAAGTTACAAATGATGAAAATCTTAAACCAGCAGAAAAGAAAGAAAAAATAATGAATCTGGCTTCTGAATATGGAACAGAAGTTGAAAATTTATCTAATCAATTAGCTGAATTGACTGAAACGATTAATCAGCAGTTGTCATCTGAAAGTAGTTCAACTGAATAAACTTTTGTTAAACTTAATTCAAAAAGACATATTAATTAAAAATAACTAAACAAAAAAGTATGGAGTTAAAAATGAAAAAGAAAATTGATGCAAAATTAATTGCTAAGGCATTGACTGATACACTTACTAATATGGCTAAATCTGCTGCTGATGCAATAAAAGATGATCAAGATAAAAAAGATGGGAACGCTGGAGATAATAAAAATAATCCACCCGTAACAAATGTTTCTAAAAACATAGAAATAAAAATTGATGAAGCAAAGTTAGCAGAAGAAATTGCAAAACGACTTAATTTATCTGACGATAATTCAGATGATGCTAATGATGATTCTGTTGATGATTCAAAAGTACCTTCTGAAGAACAAATAAGCAGTGCTGTAAAAGATGTTGCTAAAAAATTAGGCATTAAACCTTCTGATATTCAAATCACAGCTAAAGGTGTAAAAAAATCTAAAACTAATGCTGATGATGAAAATGATGAAGAAAGCGATGAAGAATTTGCTAAAAAACTTATTGGTGAAGATAATGATTATGAATCAGATGAATATAAAAAGAAATTTAGCAAAATGTCTTCAGAGGAAAAAGATGCTGAACTTGATGATTATTTCGGGAATATATTAGCAAGATAAATCATTATTAACATTAGTAAAAGTAAAAATAAAAATAAAAATAAAAATATTTATTGATAATTTAAATCGGAGTTAAAAATGAAAAAGAATCTTAGAGATGCACTCAGAAAAGCATTATCCACAACCGCTGGTTCAGGTGGCGATTTTCTTCCAGCACCTTTAGCTGATCAATTTATTCAACATGTTCGGGATAAAAACTTTTTGCGTCAAGCATTTACTACAACAACAATGACGTCAAAAACTAAAGATTATCCGAAAGTTCTTGGTGGTACAAAAGTTTATTATCAATCCACAGAAGGCGGAACTGCTAATAAGACTACGATGAACACAGGAACAATTCGCTTAACAGCTAAAAAGTTTATGGCTCAGATTGATATGTCAACAGAAGTTATTGAAGATGCACAAGGCGATATTAAATCGGTTGTTCGTCAACATTTTTCAGATCAATTTGCTGCTGCTGAAGAAGAAGCAATGTTACAAGGTAATCCAGATCATACACCAACAACTGCAACTGAAGCATCTGCTGATGATACAACATGGTTTAACAAAGATCATCGTTTATCGTTTTATGGATTGTTAACCTTATCCGCCGATATAGCTGGAGATATTGCAGATGATACAAGAGCAGCAAACAGAGTTGATGCTGCTGGTAACGATATGTCAACTGCAATTGCGCGCCAAGCAATGTTCAATATGGGTAAGTATGGACGTGTAATGAGTGATATATTAATGATCTTGAATCCATGGTCAGCTAATCAATTACTTGATGATCCAAAATTAGTAACTGCTGAAAAATATGGCCCAAATGCTACAATATTAACAGGTGAATTCGGAAAGTTGTATGGGAAAATTTCTGTAATTAATTCAGCTTATTGTACAGATACTTATGGAGTTGTAACCCATAGAATGAATCCTTTAATTGGTGATAGACGGTTAATAAAAATTAAAGAGCAAGAATGGATATCGGATGATGTTGTTTATTATGTTCTCACAGCACGTTTAGATTTTACAGTTAATTATAAAGGTGCTCTTTGTCAAATTCATACTCTTGATACTGCTTCCACGGAATCTTAATCTCTTATTAATTTGATTAATTTATTTATAAGCCGGTAAATAATTTACCGGCTTATATTTTAACTAATGAGGATGATGATGAAAAAATATTTTTATTTTTTAATTATTTTACTCATCATGGTAATAAAAACCAATGCTCAAAGTCATATGTGCAGACCTATTAGAGCATTTGCATCTATATATACTGTAGAAAATTCTATTGTTCAATCAGTGCCAACAGGTTCTACTTATATAAAGGTAACTTGCTATTCTAAAAATGGTAGAAATTTTAATTGTATTGCTGATGTAACTAATGATCAAATAATAATATCTGTATCAGGCACATATGATCTTACAAGTAATTTTAGTACAATAGCTTCAACTGCTGGTGTGACATTTACAACTGCTTTATTTGTAGATGAAACTGAAATTGAAAATATCTATACCAAAAGAAGGTGGGTGAATGCAAATGATAATAGTTCAGCATCAATGAGCTGTCAAATTTATTTAATTGCAGGTCAAAAAATTACAGCAAGATGTAAACATGATAGTGGTAATTCAGTAGATATCACTGTTATATATGCAAATTTAAGTGTAAATTATATTGGAGAATAAAATGAAAATATTTAATAAAATTTTTTTAATAATATTGCTTTTATCGGGTATTATTTATTCACAAACTGTTATACCTAAAGATAAAATACATTATAAAATACCTGGTGATGGTAGTAATGGAAAATTTTCTATTATGGCATATTATAATCCATCAACAAGTCAATATTATTATTATGAACCTACAGCTATTGGAACTATTAGTTTACCGGATTCAACAGCCTTACAAATTAGTGATCTTGAATCTTCAATAAATATTTTAAGAAGTTATTTTCATCCATCTGAAAGATATGGTGGTGATGATAGTGTTACGGTAACTACTGAGACAGATACAATTCGTGCACCAACAAATACAACAACTTGGTGGAAAATAGATATAACCAACATTTCAAGTTCTATAAATTTAGAATGGAGTTTTGATGCAGGGTGGAGTTGGCAAAGGGAAATTTTACCAACTATGTCATTTTATACAGAAGTTGCTTTATCTGTAACTTCTGTTGTTGTTGTACGTAGGCGTTCAGCATCAGGAACTGGATTGTACGATTATATTACTTTTGGTTATTAAAAAATGGAGTGTGATATGAAAAAAATAATTTTATTCTTCTTAATTATAAACTGTGTTTTGATTGCACAATCAAGATGGTCTAATACAAATATCAGTTCGTTATCTCAAGCTACAAATGTTTTATATGTTGATAATAAGAGAACCGACGTTTATACAGAGGTTGGCACTTATAATTTACCATATAAGACTATCATGGGTGCTATGAATGCTATTACAGGAAATAGTGCAAGCAACAGATTTTGCATTAAGATTGCTACTGGAGCTTATTATACTGAAAACATAACAATTAATAAAGATTTTGTAACATTAGAAGGATATGGAGAAACCCTTCTAAGTGGAACAATAACACTTACAGCTCCACATTTTAGATTAAAGAATCTTAAAACAACAGGTGTAGTTACAGGTACATATACTTCAGCATTTCTTGCTGAAATTTCTGATTGTTCAGTATCAACTGGAAAGTGGACGGTATCTTGTAGTGTTACTGGCGCTTATGTGCAGATAAGTGGAGGTACTACATTATGGACATCTGATATAGATTTATCAGGAGTAACTGGTGTAGTGTCTTGTCAGAGTGGATACTTTGAAGGAACACATACTTTCACAAATTGTTATATGGAAATAATAGGTTTTGAAAATTATAATGGGGTTATAAATCTTGAAACTGGTACCGAAATTCATATTGGAGCTTCACTTTGTATAGGAACGACAGTTAACCTTAAAACTGGAGCTACAGCTTATATAGATGCGACATCAGCCAGTGGAATAACACTTAACAATACAGGTGGTACTTTAGTACTAACTACAGAATCAAACAATATAAACTATGATAATACAACAAGTGGCATGACCGCTTCCAATGTAAAAACAGCAATAGATGAATTAAAAACTGAGCTAATAGGAGCTGGAGGAAATTTTGAGCTAATAACAATGACGGGAAGAAGTATCCTATATGGAGTAGAAGGCACTACCTATAGACCCTTTGCTTCTTATGGTACAACTATTTTTTACGTTGATGGAATTAATGGAACTGATGATTTAGAGCATGGTTACGGAACAGGAACATCAGCTTTTGCTACCGTGCAATATGCGGTAGATCAAATACCTGCTTTATGCTATGGAAATGTATATATATACCTTGCATCAGGTCAAGCATTTGCTGAAAATGTAGTTATACAAGGTAAACAGGTAATAGGGGATTATAATATATATATATCAGGTACTACAACTACTTTGACTACAGGTACAACTACTTCTGGTAGTGTTGCTGGTACAGGAAGTACGTTGGGAACTTTAGTAAATAATGCAAGTACTTGGACAGCAAGTGCCTATACATACCAATATGTCAAAATAACCAGTGGTGCTTTAAGTGGTCAAATAAGAATGATTAAAGATAACACAGCAAGCACTTTAAGTATACTTGGAGGTTGGGCTACCGCTCCTGTAAGTGATGTAACTTTTGATATATTGTCAGGCTCTTCAACTAATAATCCACGGTTAAATTCTCTTACTATGAAAGGACAACAGAATGTAATAGTGGAATTTGTTGCCTTTATTTCAGACACTTCTGGTGTATCAATATGGGGAGAAGCAAACTCACAATCAACAATTAGATATTGCTTTCTTCCTGGCTGTGTACTAACTACAGCATGTAAAATGGCTATAATTTCTTGTAATAGTATTGCCTGCACTACAGGTAATGGAGGCATGACAGTAGATTGTTATTCCGGATTAAACACTTGGTTTAGGACTTCACGTATTGATATAAAATCTTGTTGGTTTAGAACACTTTTTACAACACAAGTAGGAATAATAAATTTTGACCATTGTTCTGCAGGTTTTATCTTTGGCAATACTGAAATTACAGGAAATACTTCTGGAGCGTATGCTCCAAGGGGTGTATGGATTGGTAATAATTCATTAGTAGATTTTGAAGGTACTAATTATAATATCATAGAGTATCTTACAGTAGGCGTATATGCTACACATGGTGGGGTGGGTTCACCTATAGCTTACAATACATATACAAGTTGCACTACAAATAACTCAGCCAATACTACATCTTATGGTTACATAGATTAATAATACACTACTCAATAATATTCTAATATGGGAAATTAATTAACCCAATAAACAATTTTTATTAATGGGGTTTATATGGATATGGAAAAAGAAGTCAAAGATTTAAAAGACAGTGTTCAAACTCTTAGAGATAATGTTCATATTTTACTTGGACGTAATAATGATTTTATAATTAAAGTAATTAATGGTAAAACAGATGAACGTCTTGCATCAGAACTTATTGGTGAAATGTATCTTGCTATTAAAGAACTGAAGAAAGAAACACCAAAAAAAATATGGTCTAATTTTGGAGCTTCTTTAATGCCGTTGGTTCAATTATTAACATTAATTGGTTTATTAATAACAATGTTCAAAGTTTTTTCTTAAAAAAGGAGGAATCTTATGTCTATTTCAAATGCAAGATTAAGAGCTATTGCTGATTATGAAAGTTCAGGTAATGGCAGTTGGTACATTCTTTTTAAAGATGGTGCAGAATTAGAATATTACCTGGCAGGTAGTGCAATGAATCCTAATGGTGTAGCAGGTTAGTGGTTCACAGCAGCAAATGAATATGATTCAGTTTTCTATCCAGATAATGGAAGCCAAACAACTATGTGGTCAAATGATTCATATCCTTATAGTTGTGTTTCTGTTAATGGTGGTGTTAGTGGGTATCCAATTAATTCTAAATACCATTTCCCAACAACTCCGTAAATAATATTTTTAAATGGTGATAAAATTTTATCACCGTTTTTATTTATATAAATAACACAGGAAAATAAAATGGACACAGGAAAAAAAATTCTTAATGAAAAAAAAGAACATCAAACTAAAACTATATCCATAAGAAGTGATGAAAAATATATTCATCTAACTATTAATAAAGAATTTTTAACCACAAAAAATAATTTTGAAATTTATCAAAGCATAATGCTTGCAACATCTCCAATATTTACTAATGAAAATAAAGTCTTATTTAATAATAGAATAACTGCGGTTCCAAATAAATCTATTACCAAAAAATTATTCCCTCATATAGCATTTTTTATAGAAAATAAATCTCATTATACAGGTGGTAGATATTCAATGTGGCAACAAGCTGTATTGCTTTCTAATGTTGCTGATGTCACTATTGTAACAAATGCAATTCCAAAATTTAGAGATGATTTTAAACCATATGAAACTGATTTTTTAAAAATCATTGTTAACAATAATTATTTGATTGATAATGAAAATAATGAATTTGATTTGATAATAGGCGTTCCGATAATAGCTGGTGAATTTGCAACTCAATATGCAAAGAAATTTAATTTACCATTATATCTTCAATTATTTGAAAGTCCAAATTGGGTCAAACAATTTAGAGATTCATCACCTGATGCTACTGAAGAATTTTGGTCAGGATATAAAGAATGTTTAAAACAAGCTGATAAAATTTTAGTTCCAAGTATTGAAAGTTCAAATTGGTTAAGAAAATGGGATGAAAAATTTAATGATATTCCTATATCTGTTATTTATCCTTGCATAAATCAATTTGCTGCTGATTATGTTAAACTTAATTATGGAAGTAAAAGATGTAAAAATGAAAAAGTTAATCTTGTGATGTCATCAAGAATGACTGATTTCAAATCACCTATGGCAATAATAAAAAAACTCAACAAAGATAAATATGCTTTTCATTTTATAGGAAAAGTTTGGGATATAACTAATAAAGGTTTGGAAGAACTGAAAAATAAAGGATATGATATAACAGTACATGGAATGATTAATGATGTGGAAAAATTCAAAATATTAGCAGATTGTGATATCCTTATCCACCCGTCTATTTTTGAAGGTTATGGTATGCCACCGCTTGAGGGTTTTTACGCTAATAGAAGCGTTATAGCGTATGATTTACCCGTTTTGAGGGAAATATACGGGGATAATATAATTTACGCTAAATTAGGTGATGCTAATGATTTTGCAAATAAAATAGAAAAAGAAAGTGAAAAAATAAAAAATAATGGATGTTATTATGCTGATAGCAATGTAATTAAATATGCAACAGTCAAATATAATTTAAGTTGTTTAATGACTGAACTTGATATTCCTAAAATAACTGCCGGTATGATTGTTTATAATGGAATGGATTATATAAAGCAATCAATAGGTTCTATTTATAAAAATTTATTTGAATTGATTATTGTTGAAGGTGCTGTTAAAGGTTATACTGATGAAAATAATTATACAAGTGCTGATGGAACTATTAAATATTTAGAAGAATCTTTATTAAATGATCATATTCATAAAATAAATCTTATCAAGAAAGATAAATTTTGGGAAAATAAAATTGAAATGCAAAATCATATTGCTGAAAATGTAAATGGTGATTTTTATCTTAAACTTGATCATGATGAAATTTGGAAACCGGAAACTTTAATTGAAGCTATTAATGAATTTTATAAAGATAAAAATTTAATAATGCTTAAAATGCCATTTTATCATTTTTGGCTTAACTTCAAAACAATAGCTAAAGATGCTGGTGGTAAATGGTCAACTTGCCACCCAAGACTTTGGAGATGGAAAAAAAGTTATAAGCATACAATTAGTTTTAATCATTTCATAGATACTGAAAATGGTTTACCAGTTATATCTCCATCAAAAGATTTTATTGGAGATCGAATTTATCATTTTGGTTATGTAAGAAAATTAAAAATATTGCAAAATAAAATTCATTATTATTCAAATCGTGGAATTGAAAAATTTGTTCAAGATACAGTTACAGATTATTCTGATGGTAAACCTACTCAACCAACACAAAAAGTAGAATCATGGGCAATTGATTTTGAAGGAACACTTCCAAAAATATTAGATAATCACCCATATAAATCTTTATTAGACATTAGAAAATATCAAGATGAGGAATAGATGGATAACTTAAATTCAAAAAATATTCTTAATGGAAGACCTAAATATATTGAAAATATTGAAAATGATATTGAATCGTTTACAGGCAATATAAATTTATTCATTTCATGGTATAATGAAAAAGATGAAAATAGAAAAAAAGAATTTATTAATTGTTTGTTAAAAAATATTTCAAATCGATATATAAACAAAATATATTTATTTGTTGAAAATAATTGTGAATGTGATTTTATAGAAGATAAAATTGAAAAAATATTTATCGATAAAAGAATAACATATTTAGATGCCTTTACATTTATAAATTCAATAACAAATAAAAATGATATTAATATTTTATCTAATACTGATATTTATTTCGATGAAACTATAAAATTTGTATTTAACAAAATTGATTCTAATAAAGTTTTTTGTTTAACAAGATGGGATATATTATCTAATGGTAAAATTGAATTTCACAATAGGCGTGATAGTCAAGATGCTTGGATATTTTATGGGAGTATAAAAAATAATATTCAATGCAATTTTAATTTAGGAATTCCTGGATGTGATAATAAGATAGCATATGAATTAGAAAAATCTGGATATTCTATTTTTAATCCAAGTTTATCTATTAAAATATTGCATATCCATACAAGTAATATAAGAAATTATTCAAATAACACTCCAAAACTTTCAAGACCTTATCAGTTTATTTCACCTTGTACAATTGATTCTATAAAAAGTAATAGAAAAAAGATATTGCATATAGGTCTGAATTTTGAAGGTCAACAAACTTTGACTAAAGCACTTAAAATGATGGGTGAATATATTTATATAAATTGGAGAAAAAAAGTTGATGAAATAGGTATTATAAATTTTAATAAATTTTTAATTCAAGCTATTAGAAATATAGAACCTGATTTTGTTTTTATGCAAATACAAACGCCGGATATAATATTACCAGCATCAATAATCAAAATAAATGAATTTAATAAAGTTCCAATATTAAATTGGAATGGAGATATCAGAAAACAAACTCCATTATGGATGTTAGAATTGGCAAAAGTAAGTGATAATATTCATACAGCTTTTACAAATGGTAGGGATATTAAAACATTCAAAATGAATGGCATTAATAATGTTCATTATATACAAATTGGTTTCGAAGAAAATATTTATAATGCTGATGTTAAGCCAATGCAAAATGTACCAAAAATAATTTTTACTGGTTCATATTATGGTGATCATTTTCCTTTATCTGAATTAAGATTAGAAATGTTTAATAAATTGAAAAGTTCATTTGGTTCTAATTTTATGGCATATGGTGGAAATTGGAAAAAAATGGGTGGTAACGATTCTTTGACTCCAAAAGATACTGCATCATTATATAAAGGTGCAGAAATAATAATATCCGTTAATAATATAAATGCTTTCAGATATACATCGGATAGATTGCTTAATATACTTGGAACAAATTCATTTTGTTTGGCTAATTATGTGGATGGTTTGAATTTGGATTTTCAAAATAATAAGCATTTAGTTTATTGGAATAATATTGATGAACTTATTGATTTGATAAAAGAATATTCTAAAAGTGAAAATAAAAATAAAAGACAAGAAATTGCATACAATGGTATGACTGAAGTTTGGTCAAATCATAGATGGCTTAATCGTATTGAACAAATGAAAACTGAAATATTGAAATGGTAAATTATAGGAAAATTGTTATGAATGAAAATAGAATAAATGTGTTTCATCATCAATCACCTAACTTTGGTGATTATATTGCTTTGGAAATAGTTAAAAGATTAAGTGGCAAGAATGTGAAAAGTATAAATCAAAATGATTCTGAATTTATGCAAGAACACTATGTAACAACAGGAAGTATATTAACTCAAATAAATGAACATTCGATAGTATGGGGCACTGGATTAGCATTTTATTCAGATAAATTTATCAAAGCAAAAGAATTTCGTGCAGTCAGAGGTAAACTATCATTAATAAAAGTAAATGAATTAGGAATTGCTTGTCAAGTATGTGGTGACCCTGTTTTATTAACGCCGGAACTTTATAAAATATCTAAAATAGAAACAAGATATAAACTTGGTATAATACCACATTGGATAGATTATTATTCAGCAATGCTTGCATATAGAGATTGTGATGATGTATTAATAATTGATATTCTTAAAAAGCCGGAATTGATAATTGAAGATTTATTAACTTGTGAAAAAACAATATCAAGTTCATTACATGGTATTATTTTATCTCATTCATATGGCATACCTTGTCTTTGGGTAAAATTTTCAGATAAAATAATAGGTGATGATTTTAAATATCATGATTATTTTACATCTGTTAATATTCCTATTTATAATGCTTTAGATTTGACACTTAAACAACCAATTGAAAATATAATATCTAAAATAATTAATTATGATATAGTTTTCAATAAAAAAGAATTTTTAATGTCATGTCCATTTTTATCTGATGAATGGAAAAACAAAATAAAATAACTTGGAGAATATTATGGATGCTTTTAACAGAGATTCATTTATTAAAAAAGAATTAGGAACATTGATTGGAAAATTTGGAATAAAAACTATAATAGAAACCGGAACATATCTTGGTCAAACTACTGAGGAATTTTCAAAAATTGTTGATAATGTTTTAACAATAGAAATTAATGAAAGTTATTATGCATCATCTAAAAGCAAATTAAAAAAATATCCTAATGTTAAATGTTTGCTTGGCAGTTCACCAAATAAAATGTCAGAAATATTAAGTGCATCTGAATTAAACAAACCTGTTTTATTTTATCTTGATGCACATTGGGGAAACTATAATCCATTAATTGATGAATTAAAAAGAATTTCATTGCATAAAATGAAGTGTTCAGTAATAGCAATTCATGATTTTAAAGTTCCTAATAAAGATTTTGGTTATGATAATTTCCCAAATGGTGAACCATATTCTTTTGAAATTATTAAAAGTGAGATTGAAAATATCTATGGTAAAGATGGATATGAATATAAATATAATGATGTAGCAGAAGGTGCTTGTAGAGGAATAATTTATATTTATCCAAAAAAAATAAGGATATATTGAAATGAAAAATAATAACACAGGATTGAGATTTAAATTTTTCTTTAAAGGTGAAAACCAAAAAGATTATAATTGGATGGATTCTGAATTCATTCGACAATTAAGAAGTAATATAAATGTAAATAAATTTTTATTTCAAACTAAAAATATTACAAAAATAGAACAAGAATATTGGTGGGAGCATGAATATAGTAAAAATGAAAATTGGAAAATATGGATTATATATGATGAAAAAATTGAATGCCCTATCGGCTATATAAATATGCATATCGATAGTATTGCTCATCGGAGATGTCAAGTTGATTATATTATATCGCCTGATTTTGATGAAATGAAATATGAAACTAAAATAATTAAATGGATGATAAATTCTGCTAAAAAAATTGAAATAGATATTCATAAAATATGGTTATATGTTTTCCCTGAAAATGAAAGAAAGATAGAATTGTTAAATAAAAAATTTGGATTTGAAATTGATGGCATTATTAGAGATCATGTTTATAAAGATGGGAAATTTAGAAGTGTATATTTAATGAGTCTTTTAGTTTCTTAAAAGGTATTAAATGTGAAAGTAATTTCTGAAAATATAAACCTATAATTATATTTTAATCAGTTAATAAAAGGAAAATATAAGATGGCGGTAACATTTTATGGAAGCGCTGAAAAAGCAGCAGACCTTGCTGGCGTTGATGAAACTGAAATAACAGATGAAATGATAGAGGCAATAAATTCTGTTATAGATTCTGAAATCAGAACAGAAGGATTTACAAAAAAAGAAGTAACAGAATATTATGATATCAATGATAATAATAAAAAACAATTGATGTTAAAAAAATATCCTGTTATTATTAATACACTTGAAATAACTGATAATTGTGATGATGAAAGTTCAGGTATTGTTGATTCAGATAATTATAAAATAGATTTAGAAACTGGTATTGTTCAATTCAAATCTACTGTTGCTGCATTAACAAAAGGTTTTAAAACAGTTAAAGCGAAATATAGTCATGGTTTTGATACAGTACCTGCAATAATTATAGAATTGGCAACATTATTGATGGCTAAATATGCAAAAGTAAAAGATCAAAATGGAGATGCTGATGGATTGGCAAGTTTCAGTGCTGGTAATTATAATGAAAGAAGGGATTTGCAATTTTTAAATGTAAATTCTGAATTCGATTCTATGATAAAAAAATTAACTGATAAAGCAAAAATACTTTATTATTTAGAATAATAATGAAACCTATTAGATTAAAAATATTGAATAAAAGAGTTACAATAGTATCTATTGGGAATACTATTGGATCAACAGGTTCTGTTAGTGGTGGAGATACTACTGTATATAGCAATTTACCAATTAGAATAACAAAAGCTAAAGGTGATAACAATGTAAAAGATTTAGGCATTTCGGCTTCGAGTAATTATCTTGGTTTTATTCAATGTGAATTAACTATAAATAATGTTGTGACTACAATTGTTATTAAAACAGGTTATATAGTTATTGATGGTTCTGTTAGATATAAAGTTGATTATGTAGATAGTGCCCCAGGTGGTCTTGAAGGACACCATCAAGAATTATATATGTCAACATTAGGAAAATAAAATGGCAACTTTTACTGGAAAAGCTAATGCAAGATTTGGTTTTTATGTAGTTAATCCTAATTCTGCATTTAATAAATTATTATCATATTCAAAAAAAGTAATTGAACCAGCATTATTTATAGGATTCAAAAAAGCATTATATGTTATAGAACGTGAAGCAGTTAGATTAATAAATCAAGGTTATTATAAACCAGCAGTTGATACAGGTCATATGAGACGTTCTGTAACATCGAAAATTCTTTATTCAACTCATAGAGAAATAGCTGGTGCTGTTGGTGTAATTGATACAAGTTATACTATTTATGTTCATGAAGGGACTTATAAAATGGAAAAGCGTCCTTTCTTGACTGATGCAGTTGAAAATAAAAAAGAAGAAATAATTGATTTATTTAGAGGAATTATAAAGACTGCTATCAAGGTGAAAAAATGAATCAAAATTATGCAAAAGAAAATGTTATTTTAGAAGCTATAAGGACAATATTGGTTGGTGATAATGCTATATTAACAACTCAGGTGAAATCAATACACCAATATTGTGAAGATAGAATAATAAAGAAGACAGCATTTACTGAACCACCAGGCAATACATTAATAATGATGGAAATTATTCGTAGAGGTGGTCAAGATGGAATTCCATCAAGTAATTGGTTCTTAACTATAACAGCAGTTATACCAATGGATTCATTAAATGCTCAAGACATTGTAGTTGAGATGGCATCGAGAATAGAATTCTTATTAAATAGAAAACCTGCTAATCTAAATTCTGTTGTTAGCTCAACAAAATATTTAAGATGCCGATATATAAATCATATTGGGACAATACCTGTTGATGATGATGTAAAAAAACTTTATAAAAGAGATGTTACATTTGATATTATTGTAGATGATGAAATAATGAAACTTAATTAATTTATTAAAACAAACATTAAATAATGTGAGGTAGAAAATGGCAGTTCAATTTGGTATGGCAACAATGGTTATGGGTGGAGTTGAAATAGGGTGCTTACAAAACGTAAGTATTGATTTTAGCTTCGATACAGCGGAATTATTTTGTGGTTCTGCATTATATCCAAAAGATGTAAGAACTCATACAGCACATATTACAGGTAATGCAGAATATGCTGAAATAACCGCCGTTGGATTGGAAAAAATTCTTGGAGCAACAAGAACTGGTAGTTCATTGGCATTAGATAATACTAATGCACCACAAAAATTTCAATTGGTTACTTCTTTAATAACCGATGGAATTACTTTTTCAATAACATTTAAGAAAGTTCAATCAACTAAATTATCATTAGCATTTGCAAGAGATGGACACTTAATTCCTAATTTTGATTTTCAAGTTCAATCTGATACAGATGGTAGTGTTGCTACAATTGAAGTTGGTGATGTATCTTAATAATAATTTAGCTATATGCTGATCTATGCACTGGCTTAAATGAAATCAGTTTCCTGTGTCTGAGAGTAGTTTAAGTCAGTTGCATTAATTTATATTAACACAGGAATCACAGGAAAATATTATTGAGGTTAATATGTCTAACAGTGAAAAAACTCCAGCAGCATTTATCGAAGATCAAGAACAAAAGGTTAAAAATATTCTTGGCTATGGTCAAAAATTAAAAGTATTTATAGGGAAAAATGAAAAAAATGAAGATGAATTCAAAGAATATCATTTTTGTCCAGTTTCATTATCGGATATTCCTGACTTAACTAAATCATTAAATGAATTTGGTAAGACTGCTAAAAATAAAAATTGGACAAAAGAATCATTAGAAACTGTTGCTAAAATTATTCAACTTAGTCTTAAAAGAGCACATGGTGAAATCCAAATTGATACATTATTAAATGAATTTGATTTTGGATCATTAGCTAAAGCAGTTAGAATAGCAATAAATGTAAATGATTTTTTATCAGAGATGCAAACAATTCAGCAGACATTCGAAACCATGGACAAAATGGACAAGAAGTAGGGGAACAATTAGATATATATGGAATTGTTGCACTACTTTCTGAAAAAGGATGGACTATTGAATATATAATGAACTTAACTTGGGTTCAATTGAATTGTTTGCTTAAAGGAATAGGACAAGTGAATGATATTAGAAGTAAGGAAATTGAAAAGAATAAAAATAAGAATAAAATAAAAAGTGGTAAAAAAAATAATTCAACACCAGAAATTAATGATGCTATGAGCTTGCTTACATTGCCAGGTTTTAATCTATCTAAACAAGCTAAAGAAAAGTTGATACAGATAATGAAAGATAGAAAGCAGAAAAAAGAGGAACAGAAAAATGGTTGATGATAAAAATTTCATAGAAGAATTGTGGATAAAACTTCGAGCGGATATATTAGAGTTTCATAATGGAATGATTAAAGCATCTGCTGATCTAAAAGCATTTACTGCAAAAGTTGGAGCATCACATGCTGAAATGCAAAAATTTGGTAAAGGTGTTGGAGTTGTATCTACTGCATTAGCAGTTATGGGTGGATATGCTGCAAAAACATTTGCTGATTTTGAACAAGCAATGGCTAATACATTTTCAGTTCTCGGTGCAACTAAATCGGAAATGGAAAAGATGACGACGGTTGCCAGAGAATTTGGAACAACTTCTGTTTTTCAAGCTAAAGAAGTTGGAAATGCTATGTATTTTTTAGCAAGTGCTGGTTATAATGCTAAGCAAACTGTTGATGCTTTGAAAGGAACATTAATGTTGGCAGCATCTACTCAAGCAGATTTATCTGATGCTACAAAGATTGTTGTTAATACATTAAATGCTTTTGGTATGCAAGCAAATGAAGCAGAAAGAGTTTCTAACGCTTTTGCTGCTTCTATTGCTTATTCACAAGCAGAAATAGATAAGATTGGTGAATCTATGAAATTTGTTGCACCAATTGCTTCACAATTAGGAATAAGTCTTGAGCAAACAACGGCAGCACTTGGTGAATTATATGATGCTGGTTTAGATGCAAGTCAAACTGGAACAAATTTAAGACAAGCATTTCTTAAATTATTGAATCCAACTAAAGAAGCTAAAGAAGCATTATCGAAATTAGGTTTGAAAGTTAGTGATGTAAGTCCACAAGCAAAAGATTTAGTTGGAATAATTCAATCATTTGAAAAAGTTGGTGCTGGAGCTAAAGATAAACTTGATGAACTTGCAGCAATATTTGATGCCAGAGCAGTAACAGCTATGGCTGTTCTTATTAATAAAGGTTCTGAAGCATTATTGGATATGGAAAAAAGAATTACCGGAACATCTAAAGCATCTGAAATGGCAAATATACAAATGAATACATTAACTGGATCAACAAAATTATTTATGGGCAATCTTAATAATCTATTAATAACAATAGGTGAGGTATTAGCTCCAACAATTAGAAAGATAGCCGATGTATTTATAAATTTGATAAAATATTTTCAAAGTCTCAATCCAGCATTCAAAACTTTATTAATAACAATACCGGCATTGGCAACTGTATTTGGTTTATTAATATCTCCAATAGCTTTATTGATAGGATATTTACCAAAAATAATTGCTGGTATTGGTGTATTAAAAGTAGTTATGACTGGTGCTGGTGGAGCGGTACTTGGTTGGGTTTCGGTTATTGGTTTATTAATTGCTGCTGTTGGATATCTTGTATCAGCAAATGAAACAACATCACGGAGTACTGATGAATTAATAGGTAAAATGAATGAATATACTACATCAGCAATACAACAAAAGGAAACTCAAAAACAGTTACTTGATAGTTATTTAAACTTAGCATCTAAAACTAAAAAAAATAGCGAGGAAACTGAAAAGCAGAAATTAATATTTGAAAAAATAAAAAGATTATATCCTGATTTAATATCTGCAACGGATGATTATAGGTCAGCACAAAGTAAATTAAAAACTGTTTCTGAAAATGTAAATGCTGAATTAGCTAATTTATATGCTCAGCAAAAAAGATTAAGAGAACTTGAACTAACAATTAATACTTCTAAGTTACAACAGCAAATGAAAGAATTAAAAACAGATATGGAAGATACTTCATTGGGACTGTGGCAATCTTTAAAATCTGGTTTTAAAGATATTTCAGGAACTAATTTATTTGGCAATGCTTTTAATACAAATTTAGAAATAACAAAAGAAAAATTTGATAAATTAGCAGCAAGTACAGAAGGATTAAAAAAATTAGAAAGTGGTTTAGAACTATTATCACAAGGTTCACGTGCATTATCAATAGATTTAGCTGAAGTTGAAACAAAGATACAAAATATAGGTAATAGAAGTGATTTAACTAAAATTGGTAAAAAGGCAGAAACTGATATACTTGAAAAACAAAAAACATTATTAGAATCAAGATTAGACACAACTGATAAATTTGTTGATGCATATATTTCCGCTATTGAAAAAGGAAAGCAATTATTATCAATTGATACAAATATAAAAGAAAATCAAATCGAATTAAATAATTTAAAAATGGGTCTTAAAACTGAAACACCTGTTACTGCTGAAACTGTTGATATAAATGCATTGAATGAAGTGGAAAAGGAAACTCAGAAAAAATTAAATGAGCAATTATTTGAAATTGTAAAAAATAGATTAGAATCTGAATTGGCAATTTTGAAATTAAATAAAGATAAGAAATTATCCATTGCTTTAGAATATGCTGATAAAGAATCTAAACTTGAAAAAGCTCAAAATGATAAAGATAAAGCTGATGCTTTAATTGATGCTAAGGAAACCGGTGCTAATGTTATTGAAATAAAAAAATCTTTTGATGCTAAAGAAAAAAGTCGTGTAGAAGTATTAGCATTCAATATTAATGAAATAAGACAACAATTTAGAGATAAAGATGTAAAAGAAGAGTGGAATAAATTGAGTGTTCAAAATGTAATTAATGAAGATGAACTTAATAATTATAAAAAACATCTTCAAGATAAATTATCATTTTTAGAATCTATGGATGAAAAATGGACTGATGAATATACACAAACGGTAAATGAAATTAAAAAAATAAATGAAATGATTGCAGCACCACAAGAACAAAAACTAAAATTTAATGTTGACATGAGTCAATACTCTATTGACGAAGATCAAAAAGAACTTGCTTTAGAAAATTATAAAGCATATTTAGATGAGAAATTAATATATGAAGAAGAATTTAGTGAACAATGGTATGAGATTGCATCTGAAAGAGCAAGAATTGAAAAAGAATTAATTGATATGCAAATGAGTGATATGCAAATATATTTTGATAGTTTTGCTGAAGTAATAAATGCTGGTATAGGTCAAATGTCAGAAGAATGGTTGGTTGTTTCAAGGAAAGCTAAAAGTCAATTAGATGCTATTTGGTTGGCAGTTGAAAATGCAGCAATTAGAGCTATGACAAATATTATACAATCTCAAATTACAGAAATGTTTACTAAATTATTATTTAAGATAGCTTCATTTTTAGGTAGTGGTGGAACAAGTAGTTTTAGTGAAGCAGTAATGGGGAATTTTGATTTATCTACTGTTAGTAGTATTGCAGATACTGGTGGAATAGTTAAAAGAGGTGGATGGATAAATGTAAAACCACAAGAGGTTGTTGTATCCGGTGAAGTTGTAAGAGGAACTAAAGATAAGTATCAATCAGCATTAGGTGCTGATTCTAAATCAATGAATCAAACAGTTGAAAATAATAATACATTTTTGCTTGTTAATCCTATGGTTGATGATCAAAAATATTGGGAATCTGTTATGGAAAATCAACTTAATCCAATACAAGAAAAACTTGATAAAAGATTTGGACGGAAAACATAATGAAAACTGTATCAACTACATTATTAAATAATTTTAATAAAAGTGAAGTTAGGATTATCGATAAAGTTTATATTTATCAGCAATTTAATAATCCTATATTAACAGCATCTACTAATATTATAACATTAAATGGAGATGCTTCATTTTTATTATCTGATGATTCAATAGTTTTTCCGTTAAAATCATTAACTGATGAATATATTATTGAGTCGGTAATATATGATGAAGAAACAGATATAACTGAAATAGTTATTACTGACATTACATTAGATAGTACATATATTGGCAATTATTTAGCTAAGGTTGTAAATATAACAGAGAAATTGACAAAAAAATCAGTTGATAGTGTTAAGCAAACTATTGAAGGAAAATATTTTAATGAATTTGATTCAGGAAGTATGACTGCTGTTGTTAGTAATGATGCTGGATATTTTAGAAATAAAAATAAAACAGGTTTATTAGATGGTGATTATACTTTTTGGATAAAATATATTATGAAGTTTCAAGGGTATGATGATGAATTTATATATTTTGCAGGGATAATTGAAATATCTGATTGTGAACCGGATTTATATAATAAAACTGTTTCTATTATTGCTTATGGTCATAGTTATGAATTAGAAAGATATCCGGCTTTTTATTTAAGTGATGACGAAAATACAATATTGCCTAAGATAAATGGAATAAAAATTATTGGTTATACTCCATCTGATGATTCTGAAGAAGGTATTAAAGAGATATCATTCAAACCTTTTGGAACTTCTGATTTTGGTAATATCACTGTTGATTCAATTAATGCTAATGGAACTAAAACTATTAGAATTCTTGAATTCAAATATCCAAATTTATTTAAATGGGATAATGGCAGTTGGGTTGCAATAACTACATTACCAACTGATGGTATTCAAAAATTAACAGGTAAAGATGGTTCAAGTGCACAAGTTATTGTAGGTGATGGAGATGAACTATATGATTTTCCTTTGAAAGATACTGAAATGTGGGTGATTGATAATAATATTCCTAATTGGGTATTAGATAATATTTATAAATCTGAAAGTGAGGATAATACACTTTCACAGGGCAAACCTACTATAACATTTGATAATGGTACTGAAGAAATGTTGAGAATATATTTTCAATATATATTAAGAAAAGTTTCCAGTACTTATACTGATATTACACAAGATATAAATGATCAAATAGAAAATGAAACAATTTTCAGTAGTGCTGCTGATGAATTGATAATAGTTTCCCCTAATAGATTTTGGGGAATAGATTTTAAATTTAATACCTTATTATCTACTGTTGCTGAATTTACTATTCATTATAGTATAGGTGGACAATTATGGAGTGCTGATTTTAGTTCATTAATAACTGATGAGACTTTAGGATTTACTAATCACGGTAAAATAAAATGGAATGAAGCTGGCAATTGGTCATCTAATAATATAACTATTGACACCAGTACAAATTATTCTGGATATATGATTAAAATAGTAATTACAAGTATAACTGGAACATCAATCGCAAATTCTATAAAAAGAATATTAAGAGCACAAGGTGAAAATGGTGACTTCATAGATTTTGAAGCTGATATAAATCAAATGAATATTTCAGATACTACTGATGATGTAATTATTAAAAAAGATGATAATGGTGATTGGAAATATGCTGTTTGGTATTATTCAGCAACACCAAATAAAATGCTTACAAAATTTAAAGAGATTGCTAAGTATGATGATGAAGATGTTATAAATGATAGTATGGAATATAATTTATCAGAACCTACTTTTAATATATACGGAAGACAACCAAGATATTCTTTGTATGAATATCCAACAGCATTTTATATAGATTTTATTAATGGATATATTTATATTGCAAATAAATTAGAAATTTATAGAAATAAAATGGATGGTACTGATTCATGGGTAAAATTATTTGATCTAAATGGAACAGGTCTTCAAGATACAATAACACAATATATGCATATTTTTAGTATAGATATATATGGTGATAATGTTCATGTATTAGTTAGTAATGGTTTATTCAGAAATGGGATGACTATATATAAATTTACATATAATATAGTCACAAGTATTATAACTGATGATGGATATAATACGAAGCAATATAATGGAGAAGTAACATCGAGATATGGTCAATCTATTTTAGAAGGCATAAATAAAAATAGATATATTGGGTGGTTTTCTACAAGAACTCCGGCTGGTGAAAATCTTTGTATTGCTTATCCTCAATTAAATGAATGTGATGAATGGACAAGAACAGTGGCAATGTATCCAACGAGTGATGAGAAAACAAATACTGTTGGATATCCAGAATATTATTTTGATAATACAGCAGATCCACAAACTTTATTATTTAATTCTAAAATGGGTTTTTACGCTGTTCAAAATAATACATCACAAACTGGAGTATATCCTGATATTTATAATTTGACAATTAGATTTGGTCAAAAAGGAATAATTGCCAAAAGAACAATATCTGATGTTATATATAATTATATGTTTACTAAAACAGAATTTGCTGGTGAAGAAGTGTATTGGCAATTTTTATGTTTAGAAGATGTTTTAAAATTTATGAATTCTAATGTATTTACTTTTATAAGGCACATAGCTGGTCATATACCAATATCAATGGCAGGAAGTTTAGAAACAATTTCATATTGGTCGTGGACAGAATGGAAAGATTTTGATGGTGATGTAAAGTCATATTCTTATATAAGTAAAATAGATGGTTTGATGGATTGGAAATATATAGCATCATTAGATAGCAGTCAAGTTCAAGTTGGGTTTAATATGGCTGATTCTATTAATGAAGGAACACAAGTTATTGATTTTATTACAACTAATAATTATTATACAGTATTTGGTCATAATAAAAAATTAAAAAATGTTCTTATTAATTTATCAATTGAAGATGATACAAAATTATTTGAAATATATTATTGGGATGGAGCACAATGGAAAAGGAATGATAATTTTTTAAGAACAAGAGGAATTTATATGAATAGAAGTTATTATTGTATAGATATTCCTCATGATTGGGTTTGGCATTCTGAATATGGATATGCTTTTGCAATAAAATTAGTAAGTGGAAATGCATATATTAATTTATTAGCTAATGGATGTATGCCGATTGAAAAAGTTATTTGGGAAAGCCAAAACGAAATTGGTAATGAAATGCAAATGGTTACAAATATGGAACTTGATTCCACTAATAATGTGCTAATAGGTTCTATATTTAATCGTCAATCAGATCATGCTTATCCATTTCAATGGTCTTTATTTACATTAAAATTATCAGATACCGAAATATTGCCAGATGACCTGCTTTATAGTCCTGATGGAATGATGAAGATAATAAGAACGGGAGAAAATTTTACATTTGAAGGAACATTTTCATATAAAAATTTCATATTTAATATAGATGATTCAAAAATGTATGCTGCTGCTGAAAATTTAAGATACAAAGATGTACCAGGCTTTATTTTAGAAATAATATATTCAGAAGCAGGAACCATTGTTAATAAATGTGGTGCTCCATCGGATATTGATTATGGTTTCTTGAATAATTTATTTTATTATGATAGCAAACTATTTGGAATAACAAAAGGTTCCGATTATTTACTTTGGGAATATGCTAAAGATTTTGAACCAAGAATTGAATTAGTAAAATATAATGAAAATGATACATTGAGAACGGTATTAGGTGATTTTGCCTCTATCATGAATATGCATTATATTATTCATTCAGAAAGAATAATTAGATTTATAAAAAGAAATACTTATAATACATCTACAAATTTAGAATTCGATAAACATATTTCTAAAGGGCAAATTATTAAAATGAAGTATTGGAGTAATAAATATGATTCTGTTATAGTTAATTGGTCAAATGAATTAAATGATAAAAGCGGAAATAAAAAATTTGGTTATACGGGTTGGAACAGAAAAAAGTTTACATTATCAAATGATTTAGTTCAAAATAAATATACAGCAAAAGCCATTGCTGAAGTATTATATAATTATTTGAATACAAATAAATTGAATGGTGAAGGAATTAAAATATTGTGTATGCCTTGGTTAGAAATAATGGATGCAGTTTATTTAATTATTCCAACAGGTATATTAGAAACAGATATTGAGATATTATATGAAATAATATCTATTGAATTAAAAAGCGATAAAAGTATAGTGCTGGAACTTTTAGAAATTGAAACTGAAATTGAATAAAAAGATAGGTAAATAAAATGTCACACCCATGGTCAAATTTAGTTGTCGGTGGTATAGGCAGTCCAAGATTTTTAGTATTAAACGATAATCTTTGTACAAATTCAAGATTTATTAGCAATACTACTGGATGGTTGTCATCTGATGCATCATTAATATTCAGTAGAGTTGCTGATGTTGATTCTTATTCCGATTATTGTGGAAGAATGTTTTGGACTCATTCTATAAAAGAATATGTTTACTTTAATGTTGGTGATGTAGGCAGTTTTAATAATAAAACAAAAGTTCTTGTTAATTTAAGAATAAAAGAAAAATTTTATGAAGCAACAAATAGTTCAAGACCTATTAAAATAGGATTATTTTATGGTGGTATAGAATTATCATCAAGAGAAATTTTAATAGATGGAAGAATGAAAAATATTTCCATATTATTTGAAGGATTTACTTATGATGATAATTTAATATCTGATACAGATTTACATCTTAGAATATTTACTGGAATAGATTTTGTTACTGTTGGTGATATAAGATTTGATAATGTTACTATTGCATTAGTAAAAGAAGATTATCAATTCGATTTGCCGCAAGATATATATATAGATAATGAAAAAGAAGTAACAGGAAGTCATGAATTATATGATGGAAAAAATGTAGAATATAATAAAGAATGGAGACCTACATTTTATGCTGTATGGGATTTATTTACAAAAGCAAAGGAAACAAATCGTCAAAGAATAGCAGAAGCGAGTAGAGTATTTGTAATACCACATATAGATTTTTTATGGGGATTTTTTGCAAAGTGGAATGATACGTTTTCAGTTAGATATTTTAATAAAAGATTCCTTGGTCATTATTCAGAAATAACTCTTATTGGTGATGAACTATTAAAAAGCACAATACACCCGATTGTTTCTGAATATGTACCAGCACCAACTACATATACAATTACAATAAGTTCTAATTATGATAGTAAAAAAGGTTCACTGGTTTATATGTCACCAGAAGATTATGAAGGATTTAGTGATGGTTTGACATCATTTTCAAGAACATATGAAACCGGAACTGATATTACTGTTCTTGCACAAAATTCAATTATTATAGATGGAGTATCTGTTGCATTTCAAGATTGGTATGATGTTGATACAGCAACCGTATTAACAACTGAACTTATGTATGAATTAGAAATTTCCGCTGATAGAAATATTCAAGTTCGTTATGCTGCTACCAGCAGTGAGACTTCTGATGGATATGGAACTGATTATGGCGGAACTGGTTATGGTGATATATTATAAAAACTAATTAATAAAAAATAATTTGAGGCATAGTATGAAAAAATTAATTGTATTATTCTTATTTATAATTATGATGTTTGGAGAATTGTTTGCTCAAACAACAACTCCACCATCAGCATATACTACATATTATAGATTAAGAATGTGGTCACAAGGTGCAAGAGCAAGTGCAGATAGTCTTAATCAAAATTGGAGAGACCTTGATAATATTATTTATAATGGGCAAGTCTGGCTTGACCCAAGATATTTTGATTGGAAAGATACTAATCATGATACGGTAACAATTGCTAATACTACATTTGGAACAATAGGATTTGCGGCAGGTGAAAATTTCTATCTACCTTATCACAATTCTCCATATAGTGAACTTGGTGGTGGTGCTATTGGATATTCAACTGGTGGTTGGATGGTTATGAATAATACTTCTGGTGTTCGAATAGATACATTTATGACTCTTTATCAATATCGAGTATATAAGGCAGCATCTGAAGTATATAGTGGTGCTAAAACATATAATGGAATAGTAACTTTTAATAACACAGTTACAGTAACTGGAACATCTACATTAGGTAATACTACTGTTAATGGATTATTTTCCACATATGATGTGGCGGCATTTTTATATGGAACTGGTTTATCATATGCACCTGATTTAACACAAAATGTATATTATAAATTAAATCCTGTTGCAACGGCTCAATATTATTTTGGTTCAACAGTCACAGCAGATACTATAACTGTTACAATTGCTGGAAATTATTATATCTCTGCAAGTTTTAGTTTATCTGGAACAAGCGGTGATGCTTGTACAATATCCGTATTTGTTAATGGAGTTGAAAAGCACAATTCTATTAAAACTATGACTGGAAATATAGATATTATTTCCGTAAACAGTTATGTTGGCTTAGCTATTGATGATGATGTTTCATTTAGGGTCAAAAATACTACAAATGGAAATGATTTTACATTTTCAAATGTTAATATTTATTTAAGAAGAAATGGAATGAGAAGTGGATTATAATTAAAATGAGGTTATTATGAAAAAAATATTAATTCAAATATTATTATTTGTATTATTAATACAAACAAATTTATTTTCACAATTTGCTGGTGGAGCAGGAACATCAGTTAGTCCATATCAAATTTCAACAGTTACTCATCTTAATAATGTTCGCAATTATTTATCAAGTTATTTTATATTGGTAAATAATATAGATGTAAGTAGTGCTGAATTTACTCCAATCGGAACTGAAGCTGCTCCATTTACTGGTTCATTAAATGGTAATAGTTTCACAATAAAAAATGCAATATTTATAAATTATTATAATCTTAATAATGCATATTATGGTTTATTTTCATTAACAAGTGGAGCAACAATAACTAATCTTTGCCTTGAAAGTTGTACTATATATCCAATAAGTGGTTATGATCCAATTAATCCAAATAAATCTCATTATAATAATGTATATGCTGGAATGCTTGCAGGGAAATCTACAAATACTACAATAACTAATATAAATATTAAAAATCAGTATTCATTAGTTGCCGATGAAGTTGGTAGTGGTGTAGAATATAATTATCATGGTGGATTAATAGGTCAACTTAATAGTGGAACTGTTACATCCTGCAGTGTTTGGGGTGGATTGATAAAAAATAATTCTTATACAAATTCATCTTGTGCTTTAGTTATATATACAGGTGGATTAATAGGATATTCATTAGGTACTCATACAAAATGTAATGCTGTTGTAGGGATGTATGTTTCTTATTGGGCTAATTCAGGTTCATCAGGGATATATAATCAATTTTTTGGTGGTTGTTTTGGTTTATTAAATGGTAGTGCTACAAATTGTTATGCTATAACAAATATAACATATTGGTATCCAAATGGTACTGTTGGTGCATATAAAGGTTATCCGGCTGGATTTGTAGGAACAGGAACAGGAACTGTTTCAAAATGTTATTCAAGAATGAGATTTGGAACTGTTTATAATAAAACATATACAATAGCATGTTATTTTAATAGTTCATTATTTACAGGAAGTACATCTAATTGTATTGCCACGGATGATTATTATTCTACATTTACAATTAAAGGAATGTATGATTCTTATACTGAAAATGCAGATACGATAAGCATGAAAGATCAAATATTATATACATCAAAAGGATTTGATTTTATAAATACATGGTCTATAAATGGTGCAAAAAATTATGGTTATCCTTATTTAATTAGTACATATACTGAATCAACAACACCATTACCGCCAGTACCAACAATTTATTATCCAACTAATGGTCAAACTAATGTTAGTGTTTCAAGTACACAATTAATTTGGTCTGTTTCATCACTTGCTACAAGTTATTATTATGAAATAATAGATGCTTTAGATAATATAGTTACATCAGGATATACTACAACAGCATCAAAGACATTAAATAATGTTCTTGATTATTCTACTACATACCAATTTAGAGTTGCAAATGTAAATGCAGCAGGTTCTACATTTTCTGGTTATAATTCATTTACAACAGAGCAATTTACAGGAACATTAGTAGCACCAATTCTTACATATCCAACCGCAGATACAACAGGTTTTGTTTTACCATATTCATTTAGATGGAATAGTGTTTCTGGTGCAGCAAAGTATGATTATGAACTTTGGAAATCAGATGGTGCACTTATGATTGATTCTACTCAAGGCATAATTAATACTTATTTATCTCAATCAGGAACTCTTGAAAATGGAAATAGATATAGATGGCGTGTTAGAGCAACGAATGGTTCTAATTCAAGTCTTTGGTCTGAAAGATATTTTACAGCATCATTAACATTGCCGAGTGCTGTTACTCTTGTATATCCTACTGCTAATGATACAGGTATTACAATAAATAGTGAATATCTTATGTGGAATAAAGTTCCTGGTGCAAGTAAATATTATATTGATGCATTAGATTCACTAACTGGTTCAAGTATATATCAAGCATGGGTAAATTCACCGGATACTACATTTATAATTTCAAGCGATAGTGGATTTATTGCACATAATTGGTATAGATGGCGGGTAAAAGCAAATAATAGTTTAGGTGATGGAACTTATAGTAATTATAGAAAATTTAAAACTGGTGTAATATATAATGGTGAAGGAACCAATCCAAATTTACCTTCGTTATTAACCGCTAATTGTTTAGGTGGATATGGTGGAATATTAACTGAAGAAAAAAGAGACACATTGACATGGAATTGGTGTAGATTTATGACAAATGGTGAGTATGTAAAAGAATTTGGTTTTAATAGAAGCTCTACTAATAATTCACAAGACACAATATATATACCTATTAATGTTACATCGTCACCAAAAGATGTTTCCAAACTTCCAAGTTGGCGGTCTCAATTTATATATGACAACAGTAATTCAACTTTTATGACAGATAGTACACAATGGTTTAATGATGGTGGAATGTGGATTTATAATGATATAGGAAATGATAATACACTCGGTGCTCAAATAAATAATCAAGTAAGTGGTAATACACTTCAAATAGATTCTGTAAATTTCATTAGCACCTGGTTAGCTCAATATCCAAGTTATTATTATAGACCCCATGTTATTTGGGTTAGCAATGGTGTAGCAACATTATATACAGCACCATTTGCACAATATTTAACATATTACGGTGATAATTTTAGTAAGCCAATGAAAATTAATGATTCTTTATTCATACCACAAGTGTGCTATCAAACAAGCGGAGCACAAAATGGAAGTACATATACATATACATTTACTGATTATATAATTTGCTGGAATAAAAACACAAATGTTTGGAAGAGATTCAATACAATTAATACAGATTCTACTCAATTATCATCTTGGCCAAATGTCAAAATGGATAAAATAGGTGGATTATTTCAATTAGATACCATTATATATTTCTATACAATGTATCAAGATCAAACTCCCACATATCCTTTAGATAGAATAAAAATTTGGGCAATGACTACTACTGGTGTTAATAAGTTATTTTCATCAGCAGATTTGACTGCACTTGATACAATTACTGATTATAATATGGTATGGAATTCCGACATAGAATTTGCAGGTACAGCAGATACTAATTTATCAGTTGTAGTAAATTATTGGACTAATACGGTAGATTGTGAATGGTATTTTCAAGTTTATAATCGAGTTAATAATTATTGTAATGTATATAAATTTGATGGAACTGGTGTTACCAAAATAACTCATCCAAATCTTACATTAAAATTAAGCAGTGCATATTTAACTCCAGATGGCACAGATTTATTTATGATTTATCAAGATTGGACTAATAAAGGTGGTGGTAGTAATGCAATAGGATATAAGATTCATACATTAACAAATGTGGTTGATACATTTAATATACCAACATCAACAGTTGATTCTGATACAACAGGATTATTAAATTATTGTAAATGGTATAATGGGAAATTATATCTTACATCGCTAAGATCATCAGTTGGATTTATTGGCCCATCAATTATGTCAGATACATATATGAAAAAAATATTTATATCTGATTATGAAAAAGCCGAAAGAGATTATCCTAAAGATCGTTCTATTGAAATAAAAATTAAAGGCATTAAACCAAAGTCATTAAGAAAGACAAGACTTGAATAATAAAAAATATTTTCAAGTTTTGTATATTAAAAAAGGAATATAAAAAAATATTCTTATTCATTAAAACTAAAAAGAGGTATGATATGACATCATCGGAAGTTGTAGCAAAAGTAAAAGAAATATTGCTTGAAAATGAAGAAATAAAAACAAAATGGAATGCTATTGGTAATATACATTCTATTTCCGATTTAGTTTCTTCTGCCAAGAATTTATTTTTTATTATTTCACGAGCAGCATATTTGCTTGAATATGTCCAAAAAGAACTTGCGGTAATTTCTAAAGAAGAACGTATTGAAATAGCTGCACAATTGCTTGATGATTTAATTGTCTTTAAAGGTTGGGCGGTAGTATTTGAACCATTTGACAAAATGGTATTTAAATTAGTTGTTGGTCAAGTTGTTACTGCATTAGATAATAAATTCGGTAATGATTGGTTAGTTAATACTGCTGCTCAGGAAGAACTTGATAAATATAAAACTTTAATAGACACAGCATATTCATTATTGAACGGTTAAAAATATTTTCAAGTTTTGTATATTAAAAAAGGAATATAAAAAATATTAAAAAGCAATCATGTGTATGCACCTCATCAATCAAATGAGAATAATACCGCGCCTTTGAAGTGCGGTATTATTCATTTATAAAATACAGGAATAATAGGAATGAAAATATTTTCTTATACTGATAGTAATAAATATTGTTTAGCAAAATTTTCATACAATAGCGCCAATTTTGCATCATATCTTATTGCTATAAAAAAATTACCCGTTAAGAAATATAATAAAGAAAATCGTTCTTGGATTATACCTATTTTAGACCTTCCAAAAATTATTAAGCATTGTAAAAATGAAAATATATTCTTTTCTATAAAAGAACGGAATATAATCAATAATTATAATTCTATTAAAAATTGGAAAAGACTTCAACTCAAAATAAAAAATACTGATTGTGAAAGTTCTTATAGTAAAAAAGTTTTTAAATTTATGAATGAATGTTTAAATGATGACATTGAACTTTATAAATTTCAATCATTAGGTTCATATTTTATATATAAAGGTAGATCAACATTATTATGTGATATGGTTGGATTAGGTAAGACTGTTCAGACAATAGCAGCTATGGAACGTTGGTTCATCGATAAAATAATTAATTTTGGAATAATAATTTGTCCATCTACATTGAAAAGAAATTGGATTAAGGAATTTGAAAAGTTCACTCGAAATAAAAAAGTTCTATTAATAACAGGTACTAAATCTCATAGACGTATGCTATATAAAAGATCATATAGATATGATTATATGATTATAAATTATGATATTTTGAAAAATGATATGGAATTAATGAATGAATTTATATTTGGCAGGAATTATAAAATTGGTTTAGCAATAGATGAAATTCAATATATAAAAAATCGCCAGGCACAAAGAACTAAAGCTACAAGAATAATAGCAAAGAAATGTGAATGTAGAACCGGATTAAGTGCAACAATAATAGAAACAACGGTAATAGATTTATTTAGTAGTTTTCAAGTAATTGATGATACAGTATTTGGAGATGATGGTAATTATTTTTCTTTTATAAAAAGATATTGTGAATTAGATTTTTTTGGAGTACCGAAAGGTTATAAAAATGCTGATGAAATTAGAAAACGTATAGCACCATATTATATTCGACGTTTTAAAGAAGATGTTCTTGAACAATTACCAGATAGAATAGAAAATAATTATTGGATTGAATTATCATCACAACAACGTGAATTCTATGATAAAATAAAAAATCAAATTACTGATGAATTAAATGATAAAGATAAAGCACAAAAAATAAAAAATGCTAATGTACTTACAATGTTAAATTATTTACGTCAATCAACATTATCAGCAAAATTAGTTGGGCACAAAGATAATATTTCTACTAAAACAATCGAGCTTTTTAATCTCTTAGAATCAATTGATAAAAATAGCAAGGTAATTGTTTTTTGCCACTTTGTAGAGATGATTGAAATCCTACACCAGGAATTAGACCATAAAGGGATTAAACATATGGCTATGCATGGTTTCCGCAAGAAAAAATGCTATCTGCATAAAGATGATAGAATAGATAAAGTGGCTGAATGGGATGAAGATGATAGTTACAAAGTATTATTAACAAGTGATATACTTCGTGAAGGTGTTAATATATTATCTGCAAATTATCTTGTTAATTTCGATTTATTATTTAACCCTGCAAAAATGGAACAACGTATTGGTAGATTTGATCGTATTGGTAGCAAACATAAAGTAATAAATGTAATAAATTTTATAGCCGAAAATACAGTTGAAGAAAAAGTTTATAATTATCTTTTTGAAAGAAAAGAAATGTCAACTGACATAATTGATAGTGGAAAAATAGAATCAAGAGTTACACTAAAAGATATAACTAAATTGATATAAGGTGATTAACTATGGAACATAAAATTAATGTAGAATTTAGCAGTAATAAAACTAACAATAATTCATTAAATATTGCTATAAAAATTAAAGCAGCAGATATTATTAAATCTATGTTGAAAGATTGTGATAAAGAAGTGATTGAAGATATTGAAAATATTGAACTTACGGTTTTAATAGAACAACCAGTAAACAACAGTTCAATTGAAACAAAAACTACAAAAATAACAAAGACTGAATATGTTGATGCTTTGCTTAATGATGTGTGTGATTGGAGTGGATATGGCTCGCCATATAACTTAGTAATACTACGTAGTAGTATTACTAAGTTTTTTAAATATATTAAATACTATTACTATCATAATAACAAATTACAATTATTAAATAAAAACTTATTAAATAAAAAACAGCAGTACAACAGTACAACAAAGCAATTGCCAAATGAATTGATTGTAAGTGATGAAAGTGAATTGTTTGGAGAGAGTCCATTGAAAACTGCTAACTTGAAAAAATACATTTCAGGATTTAAGCAAAAAGAAATTTCTAAATGGAGCAGTAAGGAATTTGTTGATTATGTACAAAATAAATTTTCAAGTGTTTATGGAACTAACTTGATAAATAATTTTAATGGTAACAGTAGGAATAAAAGTGCTGGTCAAGTTTACATAGGAATCAATATTTTGAAAAATCGTTTTAGAACACTTGAAAAATCTAACGAAGAAATTAAAAAATACATTGATTGGTTATTTGATGTTAAAGCTATCAAGTTAGATTTTCCTATCAGTATTGGTTTTATAACAAGCAATAAAGTAATAGATGAATGGATTTGGGTAACTAAAAAACAACAAAATCAATAACAGTAAAATTGAGGTGCAAAATGTTAACAGTAATTACTCCAGAAATTATGGAACACTTGAAGATTAAATATGGTTCAGGTAAATTAAGAACCGTAACAAACTTGTATGGTTCTAATATACCTGAAAAATATTGGTTTGAAAAATTTGATGACAAAGATTTACTTGATACAACAATTAATGACTTGAAGAAAGGAAAAGATTTTTTTATTTGCTGTAATGATTTATACAAAGCTAATTTTTTTATTGCTGATTTGTTAAAAGAATTAATTTCGAGTGGAAAGGATGTTTACCGTTTCAATTTCAGTGAATTAATATCAAAGTATATGGATAAAGGTTTTTCATTTAATATGGAAAAATATATTTCTGATAATTTGTTGACTGATGTTATAGCTATTTCGGATATTATTCCTGGAAAATATTATCAACAATATTCACATATATTGGAAAATATAATCACTAACACTATCAATTCAAGAATGCAAAAGAATATTATAATTCATATCAAAAAATATGATGATATGAATCAGCAATCTTATATTTCTAATTATGGCGAGTTTATGAAGGAATTATTATTTTCGGAAAGATTTGCTGCTGTTACTGAATTATAATTGACAAAAATTCTAATTATTCTTGAGGTTAAAATAAAATGTCTGAAAATATTCAAACATATGATATTGATAGTGAACGTATTGCCTTAAAGGCATTAATACAAAAACCTAATTTTGCAAAGCAAGTAATTCTATACAATTTACTTTTTGATGATCATTTTGTAGATTTATTCCACAAAGATATTCTCAATGTGTTTTATAAATTTTATCGGAAATTTGGTCAATCACCTACATCTAAACAACTCAAACATTATCTTCCAAAGTATATGACATATGTGGATAAGTTCAAAACAAAACAGCATCAAATGAAAATTTGGTTAGGTGCTGTAGAACGGCTTTATAATGATATGTCGGAAAATGAAATAAAAAATATTGATGCTTCGGTTAGTATATTGGATGAATTGAGAAAAGCAAGAGTTATTCAAAGAGTAATAATAAAAAGTACAAAGAGTTTTGAAACAGGGAATTATGATCGTGTGATAGAAAACTTTTCCGAAGCAATTATTGATTCTCGAAAAGTGGAGAATATGATAACTGAAGGAAATATAGTTGATGATTTAGATTATCATATTCAACTTGATAAAAGAATTAAAAGTGGTGAAGATCGCCCTATATCAACTCATATATTTGGAATATTCGAAGATCAAAAAACTAAAAAAATTAAAAAAGCAGATTTAGATTCTTTATTAACGGGTGGATTTTATCCTGGTGAAGTTGTATTGTTTGTAGGTGAAGTAAATATAGGAAAGAGTTTTACATTAATGGAAACAGCATATTGTACAAGTCGTTTCGAAAAGAAAAATTCAATTCTTTATACCATTGAAATGAATAAGACTAAATGTCAAAGACGTATATATTCACGGGCAACTGGAATACCATATCGAAAATTTAAGATGGGTGAATTGACTAAGGATGATAAAGAAAAACTTTATCGTTGGAAAGAAGATTGGAAAAAGAATTGTGGAATATTGGAAGTTGTTAGTTTTGATAAAGGGGCAACTGTTGGTGATATTGAAAATAAAACGAAAGATATTGAGAATAAGTATGGTGAAGAATTTGAATTAACAGCAATAGATTATTTGAATGACTTAAAACCTATGGGTAGGTTTCAAAATTCAAAAAGTTGGGATGCTATTGGTGAGATAAGTTGGGACTTGGCAAACTTTTCAAAATTTCATCACAATCATAAAGGCATATCTACTATAACAGCGGTACAAAAGAAAACAATTATGTATGGGAAATCTGAAACTAAAGCAGGGAGCGGAGCAATGTCTGCTTTACCGGAGCATCATGCTACAGTTGCTATTGGATTAGGTCAAAACGATGAAGATAAATTCTATGGGTTAAATGGCAGAATCCGTTATGATATTTTTAAGAGTAGAGATGATAAAAAAGATATTTCGTTTTATACATTCCCTAATTTCAAGGTTAGCCGGATACATTCAGAGAAAAGTATGCGTTATCATTATCAAGATCAACTTGAAGAATTAAAAAATGAAGAATCGCGGGGAAATGAATAAATAAAAACTTTGTTTTTATTGTGTTTTCAAATACTGATATTAAAAATTTGTTAAAAAACAACTATTTGAAGGGGTATAAAGTAATGGGCAGTGTTATGAAATGGTCTTATAACACTTCTAATAGAGAAATTTAATAGGATTATTATGAGAAATCTAAATGATATTGTAATAAATGAAGATATAGATAATGATGTATTGGAAATAAAAAATAAATTACCAGATGATTTTGATGTTAAAGATTATTTATTAAAAAAAGGAATCGAGTTCAAAGAGCATGAATCAAGTTCTACTGGAACTTGGTTACAAATGTGTTGTCCATTTCCAGAACATGACGATAAACGTCCAAGTTTTAGTATTAATGTAGAATCTAAATCTTGGAATTGTTATGTGTGTGGAAGTGGAAATTGGTTTCAACTTGCTGAAAAAATGGGATGGGAAGATTGGAAAAGTGATCAAGTTTTAATTAATACTATTAGTAATGAAGATTGGAAAAAGACTAAAAGAAATTTTTCAAAAAGATTAGAAGGTGGTTGCTATGTAGCAATAAAACCTAAAATGAAAAATATAAAACAAGATGATAAATATTTTGAATATTTGAAGAATAGAAAAATCGAAAGTAGTATAGATATTTTTGAAATAAAAAGAGGCTCTATATGTTATGATGAAGATTATAATTATAATTATAGAAATCGTATTTTAATTCCGGTTCATAATTTAGATGAAACTAAAATATTGTGGTATGAAGGTCGGCACATTGAAGACAAATTCAGTCCGAAATATTATAGACCTAATGGTGTTGAAAAAACTAAAGTTATTTTTAATTATCACCGAGTGAAACAATCTGGTTCAAAGAAAGTAATAGTTGTTGAAGGGATAATAGATGCAATTACTTTATGGATGTGGGGATATCCGGCGGTATGTATATTTGGATCATCAATAAGTCCTGATCAAATGGAATTGTTAATGTGTTTTGATGAAATTTATATTTGTTTAGATATTGATAGAGCGGGGATAAAAGGTTTTTTGAAATTCAAAGAATTATGTACAGGATGTGGTGCTTTATTAAAAAGAATAATTATTCCAAGAGGTAAGGATGCTAACAAATTAAAGAAATTGCAATTTGATGAATTTTATAATCGTTCTAAAAGTATTGATAAAAATAAATAAATTGAGCAGTATAATATAAATCAGATATAATATCTGATTTAATGAAATTTTTTTTATTTTTTATTAGGAATCTTAATAATTTTTTTATAAGTTAGTAGTAGAAATTATTGACAGACTGGCTGATTGAATCCTAACTTAAACCGGATTGTTGCTGTTAAAGAAAGAAATAACTGAGCATTAAACTTTCTTAACAGTGTATAAACAAGACTTTAATATTGAGCCAAAAAAATACAGAAAAAGTCTTTTAGAAAAGTTAGGTTCTCTGATGGAGACAAAAACACTACTTTCCAAATCAAAGTAAAACTCATTCTTTTAATAGTACAAACCTTTCGAAAAAATAACCAAAAAATATCTAACCAAATTCAAAATAACAAAATGCTAACGAAGCAGTTATCTTTGAACCACTTCTTAAAATACTGAATGAGAAACTAAGTTAATGTGATACCAATGAGGTGATTGACTTAGAAAAATTTTAAGAGTAATATCGGGATGGAGATGCCTAACTGATACTTAAAAACTTTGATGGTAGAAATGAAAAAGTGAAAGATCAAGAAACTATGATCACTTCAGGTTCTGAAATAAGAACGGATTTTTGGACAGCGATTTTTTAATTAAAAGGTCGAAACAAGGAAAGATAAGATTGTGATCTTATCTTTCCTTGTCTTATAATTAAGTTATAACCGATGAGACCAAAAAACAAATTAAACAATCAATCAAATGAGGAAAACAAAATGAGACAAGCATTAAATAAATATTATTTTGATAAGAATCTTGAATTTGGTTCTGCTATCTATGATAGAAATTTAATTAATGAATTAAAAAATGAAATTATAATATTTGAAAAGAATAAAGAAACTGCAAGAACAAAAATGCTTAATTTCATCGATGCTATTGAAAAAGGTATGAAAGTTATTAATTGTTCCATAAAATTTTTAAATGAAGTTGATACGGGAATTGATGGACTTTATAAAAATTCAGCTGGTCAAATAAATTTTAGACAATGTAGAGATGATGTTGTGATAACAGGTAATTTGAAATATTTAGGTAAGCAATTAAAACCAATTGATAATTATCATAAGGCAATAGAAAGATTAAGTAGACTTGAAAAGAAATTTAACGAAACAGCTGTTGGTGCACGTTTATCTTTGAATCCGTTTTCTATAAAGGATGATATTGAAAATATTTCATTCACTATTTATATCAAATGAGGTGTTACTGTGGGGAATGATAATAAAAATATTGATAATAATCATAAAAGAAATATCATTATTTTATCTATCCAAAGAATACAGGAACTTTGGAATATGCCGGTGAAAGATTTATGCTTTATACATGATCAGGTTTTAGGTTTACCTAAAAATTATTCATTGGCAAATCATTCTATTAATAAGTTAATATTTGATTTGATAGAATATGAATTCGAATGTTCTTGGAAAGATATATTTCTTGTTAAATATGATATGGTTATTGAATCTAAGTATTTTGTTAAAGATAAAGTTTATCAATGTTGTTTAAGATTAGCTGATGATAATAGTGCATTAAAGAGTGGTGTTGTTGAAGATTATAATCTTTTTGAAAAAGCGTGCAAGGATTTATTTCCCGAAGCTAATTTTTCATATTTTCTTGATGAAGCTGAATAAAACTATTTCTTAAATATCCTTCTAAACACCCATTTTAACAAACATAGATGTGCTTTTAAGCCCATTTAACCCCTAAATAGAGTAAAAGCTAATAACTAATTAAATGAGGTATATAATTATGGCAAATAATAAGAACAAATCAAAATATTCAAACGGTGTTACTGCTACTGAATTTAAAGGCAATATGATATTAAGCTTGCCAACTAATTCTAAATATCCATTTTCATTCGGAGTATCTAAAGCTAAAATGATACTTGATCATATAAAGGATATTGAATTATTTGTTGATGAATATGGTAGTGGTGTAAAACGGTCTAATGGCAAAAGTAAAAGAGTTGATCTGGAACTTGATTCGGATGATGAAGAATAATTAAATTAACTAATAATTAGATGAGGTGTAAAATGAAATTAGCTGAAATAATAAAATTAAAAGAATGCCCATCTTGGCTTAAAAGTAAATCAATAAAAGTTGAAAATGAAAATATTGAAATTATTGATGGCATAGTAACATGGGAAGATGGTATATGGAAAGGTGGTATATGGGAATATGGTATATGGGAATATGGTATATGGGAATATGGTACATGGAAAGGTGGTATATGGAAAGGTGGTATATGGGAATATGGTATATGGGAATATGGTACATGGAAAGGTGGTATATGGAAAGGTGGTATATGGGAATATGGTATATGGAAAGATGGTATATGGGAATATGGTACATGGAAAGGTGGTATATGGAAAGGTGGTACATGGAAAGGTGGTACATGGAAAGATGGTACATGGAAAGATGGTACATGGAAAGGTGGTATATGGAAAGGTGGTACATGGAAAGATGGTACATGGAAAGATGGTTTTATTCAAATTGGCAAATGCAAATGGTTAGTTTTTTATAATTATAAAAAACAAATTGTTAAAATAGGTTGCAAAGAAAACTCAATTGCAAATTGGGTTGACTGGTTTAATTCAGATGATGAATTTGAAACCAAAAGGAATACAAAAGAATTTTCTGAAATTTATAATAGTTTTCTGCTTGCAAAATTAGCAATTGAACTTGAATTAACAATTAGATGATGAGGAAAATAAAATGTTAGAAATAAAATTCATGAATAAAGTATTTACCAATAAGTACACTGAATTAATTTATAAATTGACTGAAATAATACCAATCAATAATAATTTTCTTATAACAGAAAAACTTCCAAAATTTCTATATAAGTATGGCAATGATGGTATTGATGGTTTAATTGGTTTTATAAAAAGTTGTGAAATTGAAAATTTTTCTGCTGAAGTGATATGTGAAATAATATCCGGTGATTTAATGGATTATCAAGATGAGCCGTTCCCTAAAAATAATCAACCATATACTTTCAAGTACAAAAATTTTTCAGCACTTCCACCAATAGAATTGTTAGTAAATACTTCTAATAACTATCATTTGAATTATTACAATTCTGAAAAGGATTGACATGAAAATAAATAAAGGTTTTGATGTAGAAAGAAATAAATTTGATACAGCTGTTGTAAGAAAAAGAGCTATACAAATTTATAATAAGCCATGTACAAAATGTCCTTTTGCATTGCCACCAGATAATAAAGTTGGTTTTTATGCATGCTGTAATCCGTATTTAATCTATAAATCAATAGTTAAGAATTATGGAAAAATAATAAACTGTTCAGATGAAAGCGATTATAGTAAATGTGAGTTTGCTAATAAAACTGAAAGTAAATTATTGAATGATTTTATACGGATAAAAAAATTGATAAAAGCTAAAAAGATGAAAGGAATTTATTTGCATATTGATAGTGATGAAGTTGATAAACTTATTGATCATCTTAGAGTTCATAATAAAGTGTATTTGGAAGCATTGATGGTTTATTTTGGTTATATATATATAAATGATGATAAAGTTGATGGTTTATTATTCACTAATAATTATGAATATATAAAGGAAAATTTTTTTATCATGAGGTGATAAGATGAAAATTAAACAAGGGTTAAAAATTAGATATAATTACCCGAAACCTTTTGATAGTAATCATGCATATGATGATGGTATTATTACAAATTTATCAGAGAATACAATTAGAATAAAATTAACATCAATAGATGGTATTTTATTAATTCCAAGAACAAAACAAAACATTAAACAAATGAAGGTGCTAAAATGAAAAATAGTAACATTCCATTCTTTCAAACTAAAGACTCTTATGAGCACAATAATCAATTAAATCGGAAAAAGCTAAAAACATTTCATCCAAATAGAAATAATCATAGTTCAAATTTTACAACTATGCCATTGAATCAAAAAAAACAGAAACCAAAACTTGTTGTTAAGATAATTTGGGGAACGGATAAAGTCGGGTCAAGATTTGTTTTCTTGAAAATAAAAAATGTAATCACTTGTGAATATTACGATAAATTTTTTATTTTACTTTATCAAAGTGATAGAATTGATAAAGCAGGGGTTGAAAAAAGAATTGAAGGCATTATCAATTATTTTAAAGATCATTTCCAAATTTCTAATGTTCCGGTCAGTGTTCCTATTAATAAGAATGATGAAAAATCTTCAAATAAAAACTTCTTTTTTATTAAAGGGAAAACATTTGATGATTATATTAATGTTAGAAGTTTTTATTTTGATTCTATAAAAGACTATATTGTTCAAAACGGAATAAAAAATATTGATCAGAACATATTTTATGGTGATGATAACTATATGATGCGTTCTGGAATACTTAATTATATGAAATGAGGCAATTAAATGAAAACTAAAAAGATTAAAGCAGCATTATCAGTTTTGAATTTAGGATTGAAAACAAATTGTTATATTTTATCTGAAAACATTTCTAAAAAAAATAAAAAACAAAAATACAGTTTAGTATATTATGCTGAATTTATTAAAGACAATAAAGTCATTTCACAAGTTGTTAAAAAATTTCCATTAAGTAGAGGTGAAGAAATGTTATCTAAACAATTAGACATATTGGAGAATAGGAATCATATTGAATCCAGAGGTTGATAAATGATAACTATTCAAGATATCAACAAGGCAAAGACTAATAGAAAGTATTTGCTTGAAATTTATCATAAAATATTTTTCGATGGTAAAAAGCCAAAATTAAAAATGTGGTTAATAAATAATGGTATTAGAAATAATGATATTGAAGATATGGAACAATTGATGGCAATTACTTTTGTTGTAAATCTTTATAAATATAATTACAGTAAGATACCATTTGAGAAATGGATTTGGGTAAAGTTTAAGCAGTGCCTTGAAAATTATCGTTTTCAAAAAAAGTATATTAAAAAGAATTCAAATATCATTTCATTGACTGATATAATTGAAGATAATAATGATGAGTTTTTAAGGAAATTAGATATAGGATATATTAATGAAGATGATATGGTTGATTATGATTTTAATAAAATTATATCGGCTATGAATAATATTCAAAGTTTCATTTCTAAATGTAAATTTTATAATGGTTGGTCAAATAAAGAAATAAGAAATTATTTGAATGGTAAAGGAATTTCGGATAAGCAATTTGATGAAGAATTAAAAAATGTAATTAATGTTTTCAATTCTTATTTGAATGGGAAAATTTAATAATAAAAACATTGAGGTGCAAAGTGAAAAATTAAAATATATTTATATTATGTATATTAACAATAGAAGTAATGGAGATTAAAAATGTTTACAGGCATACAAATAGGTTATTACTTTTTAGATAAAGAAAGCAAAGATTTTAGCATTGTGTGTATTTCCGATAAGAATATTGATAACGATGAATTGCTAAAAGATAAATTTGCAAAAATGTTATCCAACTTTTATATGTTTATAAAATCTGAATTCAGGGATATATTTTTAATTAGCACTAATGTTGTTGGATGGAATGCTAATACCAATCAATATATTGTTGAATATAATTTAAGGTGCATAAATACTGATTTTAAAAATATTCTTTACGAATTTAATAATGAATTTTATAATGAACAAACAATTAGTAAATTTAAAATGGAGTTAAAAATGAAATCACCGTATGAATTTTGGTCAATTACATCATTACAAGATGAATTAAAACGCCGTGGAATTTCAAATTACACCGATTATTCCGATAAAGAAAAAGCAATAAATTTTCTTAATGGGTTAGATCGAAAGAAAGGAAAAAATTCTAATACTCAATCTGAAAAACAAATAACAAAAAACAATGAACAAAAACAAATTAAAGGTAAAAACATGGGAACAAAAGATCAATTCAGCAAAATGAATGTAAAAGATTTAGTTGCATTCAAAAACGAAAACGGACTTGATTGCCGTTTACTTAAATCAATGTCAATTGAAGAATTACAGGATTCAGTTCGTCAAGCATATTCTAAAAAAACGAAAACTGAAAAAACATCTAAAAAAATCGAAAAGAAAGATGCTGTTAATTCAAATAAGAAATCATCAATTAAAGAAATTAAATCAGAAAAGAAATCGGAAAAATCATTAGCAAAGAAAACGGGAAAGAAAAAAGTCAATAGAGAATTGCTTGATGAATATGTAGAAAAGAGAAAAGCTGATAGAAAGAAAAGAGAAGCAGCAAGAAGAAAAAGTATGACGCCTGAATTGAAAGAAGAATTAAAAGCATTCAGAAATAAATTTAAAGATAAAAAGATCAACTGGAATAATAAGCTAAAGAAAGAAGGTTTATGGATTAATGGAATGAACTTCTTATCCAGTTATGAAAAATATAAAATATTAATTGCAAAAGGCAAAGATCAGAAAAAGTTACTTGCTGCTGCTGAAGAAAAAGTAAAAGTTGTTGGAGAAACATTGAAAGGAATCTTTAAAAAGAAAAATAATATGTTATCTTAAATTAAAGAAAAATAATATGTTATCTTAAATTAACTACTGCTTAAAGGGCTGAATTTTTCAGCCCTTTATTTTATTATACAGGAGATTTATATGAAAAGTAAATTTGAACTTGCTAAAAAAGGTAATATAAAAAAAATATATTCATTGTGGACAAAAACAGGGAAAAGAATATTTGGTCTTGGTGATTCTATAAATAATAAGAATGTATGGATATTTAGATGTGGTAGTGAAATCATTGGTTTTTGCCGGTATAATACTGATGAAGGAATAAAACTTGATTATTTGAAATTTTATGAAATTAAAATAGAACATAATGATAAAAATACTATTAAAGTATTTTTTGATCATATAGATGATATTATATTGAAATTAGGTTATTATAAAGCAGAAGTTTTTGCCACTGATAAAGATATGATATCAAAATTAATTGATGCTAATTGGTCTATAAAACAAAATAAATTTTCATTTGCTAATGAAAAGATATATTCTAATTTTATTTTTGAAAAAGATTTATCTAATAAAATAAATGATTGCAAAATAATAGATAAAAAATTTGGAAAATTAATTAATAATTAAATTATAAAGAAAGGGAATTTATGGAAGATACATTTGTAATAATAGGTAAGGGGATAAGCGGGATAATGATGGCTGCTCAATTATCAATTAATTATCCTGAATCTAAAATTATAATTATTGATAAAGATAGTAAATTAACTGAGCATGTTTTTCATTTGCATAGACCTATTGAAGATATTCCATCATTGAGTTCAAGAAATGGTCTTGTTATGAAAAAGTTTTCATCATCAACTTATGATGGAAAGACAATTCATAATAATCCAACTATTGAAGATATAAATAGATATTCATTAAAAGTATTTGGTCACTTAAAAATAAATAATTCAGGTAACTCTAATGATTTTACAATATTTCCTGTTGGAAAAGGAAAAATTGTACAAGCACTTAATGGAATGATAAATTCAGAATTTGTATTGGGTGAAGTTTCAAAGATAGATGTTAAGCAAAAAATAATAAGTATAAGTATGCCTGATAAGACAGTTAAGCAAATAAAATATAATTATCTTATAAATACAATATCTTTGCCAATATTTTTGAAATTATGCAGAATAAAGCATTCAATAAATTTTGAAACATTTCCGTTTTACGGAGCAACTTTAAGAATTAATGAAACTGGATGTTATCAACAATTTATAAATTCATCTATTGATAATAGTAAATTAACAAGAGTTACGTTAATGAATGATGTTATATTTATTGAATCAATAGATAAATTTATTACTGATAATGATTTGGTTATATTAGAAAAAGTTTTTCAAAATAAATTTTCTAATTTAGATTTTTATAAAATAGTCCCTGGAAGAATAACTCCAATATCTAAAGAAATAAGAAAGCCATTGATATATTGGTTGACTGAAAAATATGATATAATGCTGCTTGGTAGATATGGTTCATGGGCTTATAAAGTTGCTAATGATATTTGGGATGATGCTAAATTTTTAGTAGAATTAATAAACGTTAAACGACAATCAAAATTATTTGAAAAAGGATTTTTATTATGATATCTGAAAGAAAAAAACCTATTGTAAAATTGATAAGTATAACAAAAGACCCTATAAAGGTTATTGCTTTTGCAAGAGATATTTCTGATCAAAAGGTAATACCACTTGTAACTAATGATATAAGTAATGAATATGCTTTATATACATTTAGAAAAGTATTATCTGAATATCACCAAACACCATTAGAATATATTAATACTGTTTGGTATTTAGATAATGTTAGTAGAGCATTTCAACAGCAACTAACAAGGCATAGAATAGGATTTAGTTTTAATATTCAAAGTATGCGATATATGGATGCCGGTAACTTTGCTAAAGAAATGAATTATCATATGCCCGGTACAGTTAAGGATGTTGAAAAATATCATCAAGGTATGCTTGTTGCTGAAAAAATTTATCGTGATGAAATTGAATCAGGTGAAACTGTTGAAGATGCACGTGGTCATTTACCTATGAATGTTTTTTCGCCTATATCTATGGCTTGTAGTTACAGGGCATTAATTGGTTTGGTAAAACAAAGAATGTGCTGTGCTACTCAAGGTGAATGGAAAGATGTAGTCATTGGTATAAGATTTGAACTCGAAAAAATAAATCCAGTATTAATAGAACCGTTTGATTGTTTATGTGGAAGAGTTAAGAATGGCAAAGGATTTTGTAAAGTTCTTAAAATACCTGTTGATAAATATGGTAATAAAATAGGTAATAAAAATGAATAAAGGAATTAGAACTAAAGTTAATCGAGGAAAGATTAAGAATATTGATGCTGGGATAATTTTAAAAAAAGCATTGAAGACATATAATGAAAGAAGTAAAGACTATGGTAAACCGTATAAGCAGCATGGTAAAATAATGTCTTTATTTTTTCCAAATGGTTTGATTCTAAAAACAGAAGATGACTTTAAAAGATTTGGAATGATAAATATAATTATTGCTAAAATGCATAGATATATTAAAAATTTCAATGAAGGGAAAACACATATTGATTCATTACATGATATGGGTATTTATGCATTTTTACTTGAAGAAGTGGATAGGGAAATATTTCACATAAAATAAATGAGGAATAAAAATGAAAATTATTAGAATTGTCTTAAGCTATTTAATTATAATTATTGGTTTTTATATCGCTATTAAAATAATTTATGATGGTAACTGTACAATGTCTGATGATTTTGAAAACAATAAAACTATTGCTGCTAATATAAGTATTGTAGGAATATTTATATTGAAAATATTAGTTGGAATAGATTTGAGTTTATCAATAATATTTTTAGGATTGTGTATTTTCCCGTATCCATATAAAAATTACATAGATGATTCTTATTTGAAAAATACTGATAATGATAAAATTCATGTATATGGTCAAGAAGCAGATATTTGGGCACAAGGTCATAAAAATATTATTTGCCCATATTTTGTAATTTTCTTATTATCTTTTCTTAAAATATGGTCTATTATATTTATTGAAAAAATAATTTTCTTTTTAGGTAATGAAAAATGAGGTGTATAAAATGAAATATATATTAATAATGATTTGTTTTTTAGTTATAACTGTTGGAGTATTAATAGCCAGAAAGTTTAATTTATTTTTTATTGATAAAAAGAATAAAGTAAAAAAATTGATTATAAAAGTTAAACCGTATGCTCAGGGGTCAAATTCAGATTTTTGGGAAATAAAATATAAAATTGATAATGGTGGCTGGAATATAATTTATAATCCATTTTTAAATGATTTATCAATATCAAACAGATATCACCCTATGTTATTTGCAAAATATGATAGTGCTGTTATATATGCAAAAGGTTTAACAATTGAAAAAATCAAAGAAAAAATAGAAGATGATGATAAATTATATTTTAATCATATTGAACAACTTCAAAAAAAGCATAAAGATTTTATTTCAAAAGAATGTATAATTGAAAAGGTAAGTAATGCTG
>Ga0153915_10000071_pt1 | contig 87898 bp, 67 predicted proteins | sample Opewatmetagenome_2_FD_107003 | JGI IMG/M metagenome (GOLD analysis project Ga0153915, IMG submission 107003) | Freshwater wetland microbial communities from Ohio, USA - Open water 3 Core 3 Depth 3 metaG | ecosystem: Environmental > Aquatic > Freshwater > Wetlands | place: USA: Ohio, Lake Erie...
GGCATGCGGCGTTCCATCTGGCCTTAAACAAAAAAATAGTAGAAGATGAAAAAAATCGTTTATCTCCTGGTTGTTTTACTTTGTACAGCTATTAGTGCTTCAGCTTGTCAATTCTCCATTTCGACCGAGAAGGATAAAAAATACTGTAAGGTCGGTGAAGTCTTCGACATTAACGTCAAGCTGACACTCGTTCACCGTAATTGTTCGCTGGCTCCTTCTGAAACAAAATTTGTAACAGAAGGTTTGGTCGTAAAAAAAGCGTCCGACTGGAAGGAAACAAGTCCTGGCATTTGGACCCGGAAAATCAAAGTAAAGGTGCTTAAAAATGACAAAAAGAGTGTTAAGCTTACGGCCACTCGTTCATGCGACAGAGATGGCGGTTATGGAACGTTTACGCTTGTCAAGAAATAACCGGCATGACCAGGATCATACCATTTTTTCTTCTGATTATGATGCTTACGATAGCACCATCCCAGGTGCAGGCAGTTGTATCACCCGAAACAGCCGATAGCATTGCCCACCGGCTAAATGAGACAGATGTGTGCAATTCCAGCTGTTCCTACTATGCATCTGAGCATCCCCTCTCCGGAATTGTCAATACGATTGTTATCCTGTTATTGATTATTTTCGGATCGATCTGGCATTACAAAACCTATAAAAAGAAATACATCCTTTTTATCGCCATCCTAATGGGATTGGCAGTTGTCACTTCGTATGTGTATCCGACCTGTTTCAAGACAAAAAACAGGCCGTTGAACTGCCCAATAATTGAACCGGCCAAGGAGTTCACGGCCGTTGAAGATAGTGTTACCCTATAGCCATCCGTCATGAAAACGCCCGTATTCCTTTTGTTATGCCTGTTCAGCACCTGCGTTTATGCGCAGTGGGATTGTCCAAGCCGGATTGGAGGAAGTCTTAAGCCCCTATCCGGTCTGTCAGACAATTTCACTTGGGCAACTGAGCTGATCACGTCAACTGGCTATGCCGGTGATCTTGGCATTTCAAATGCCATGAGCCTTGTCGCTCTTGACTACAGCACTAACCATATAACCGTTTATGTAGAAGGTGGTCTGAAGGGATGGACGCGTTATGGATCGGATGGGTATGTCAACAGCGGCCATAGCTTCGGACTGCGGGAAGGATTCATCCAATACCGTGGAAATAACCAGCTGTTGAATCTTGGATTATGTTCAACTAAAGGAGATGATCCTTATCTGCTTAACGAACGGGTACTTGGTATGAATTATCAACTGGAGCTTGGTAGTCTCCGGCTTCACGCTATTACCGGAACGGTGCAGAAACAATTTGCCCGTAACGGAAACTTTTGCACCGTTGGTTACCTGTACAATATTGTATCAGGCAGGGAAAGGGCGTTACTTGGTGATGCCTTGGGTGAGACCAGCCTTGCCCTTTTGACGTTAACGTATAAGCCCTGTTCAGCCAACCACCCTTCGGATGAATTTACCACTATGGAAACAAATGAGTCAAATGGACAATCTCCCAAAAACAGCCGATTATTTAAAGCTACTCAATACGGAGCCTTGCTCTATCATGAATATGGTTCGTTGATCAGCCAACAGGCATTATTTTCTGGTTTGTTTGCCCAGACAGAATTGGCCGGAGTCATCATCAAGCCTGAAATAATCCTGCAAAGCGCCACATCAAACCAACTACTGATCTGGAACCTTACCCTAGAAAAGCAATACCGGTGGTCCAATAACCAACAGACCAAATTTTTCGGCCGTTACATCGGAACGGTCAGCATTGATTCATCGGCCTCAGTTCTCAATTCGTTCAGCAATGTCTTTGCCGGAGAAGTATTGCGGCTTGATGCCCTTGAGTTACCCCTTTTGCAGGTTGGTATCAGGCATTCTGTCCCGCGGTTCAAATGCTCGGTTAAATTGCAGGCAGCCTTACAGACAGGACAGACAGGTGGTTACATGTATGATCCCTGGGGGACAGAACCAACTGTTGACCGCATGCAGGAATATGACCTCATTATCACGAAAAATATAGGTGACCATTGGTTGCTGAACGCGTATGCGGGATACCTGATCTATCCCAAAATGGTACTGGCTTATCAGTACGAAACCGTTCACACTCCCTGGGGTAAACTGGAAATACGTTTTACCTTTTAAACAACCCATTATGAAGAAAATTGCAGGTATGCTCTTTATCATTACGTTGTTGGCAGGTATCGTTTTCAATGCATGCCGGTCAACTTGCGCGTACTACGAAATCAACATGACCAATTGCACCTTATGCAACAAATGTATTGCTGCTTGTGGTCATCATGCCATACAAGTCATCACGTCTGAGACAGCATCCGATCAGTTAATGATTGATCCGGATAAATGCATCGGTTGCGGCGAGTGTATAAAAGTATGTTCTGATGGTGCCATCAAGGCAAATTGAATGTTATCCCTATGACCTTCCGAAAACAACATCTTGCTTATATCAGGTACATCGCAATACTGCTGCCACTGCTTCTTTTCTGTCCGTTTACAGCTCAGGGAGAAATCAACCTGACGTTTCCTGACGGAAAAAAGGCAGTCTGGTTACCAGGGGAAACCATCCAGGTAAAGATCAGTCTGAAATGTCTGCCTGAGACGTGTGTGGAGGGGATGAAACAAACCAAGCTATATGTTTCCGGCCTTAAGATCGTTCATCAGGATGATTGGGAACAAACTGGAAAAGGGTTGTTTGAGAAAGAGATACAACTACTACTTGGGGCAAATTTCAAGGGGAAAGCTCGGTTTACCGTGAAGCGAAAAACAGATAAAGAGAACCTGTTCCGACAGGAAACCTTTACCATACTAACCCAATAACATCATCCCTGATTGATCCTATATGTCTGTCAATAATCCCATAAAAGCGAAAACGGCAATGATTGGAAAAGATCAGCGTCAAGCACGCATCTTCATCTTTTCTCTCCTCTCCATTCTTGTGGTGCATACCTTCTATATGAACATCATGGGATTCAACACCCTCAATCATGATGGATGTATCGTATACCAGCATATTCCACGCTGGCTTTTCCTGTTGTATGAAAACCTGCTGGAATTATTTATTGTCGTCGTGTTGGGTATTTTTGCAGGTGTACTCATTGAAAAGTATTTTTTAAAGATCAAACGGTTCTATCCCCGCAACCAGTTGCTGGCATTCCTGTATGGTGCCATTCTTCCGGTCTGTTCCTGCGGAGTAGTGCCGTTGATTGAGTCCATGCAACGCAAAACATCCCTTAAAGTCGTCATCACGTTCATTATCGCAACACCCCTGCTCAATCCTTACATCATCACCGTTTCATATGCCGTTCTGGGGCTCGAATTTACCCTGCTACGCATCATCTTTGCCTTTTTTACAGCCATCATCACCGGGTATATCGTGGATTTTGCCGCCAGGAAGCTGGCATGGGGAAATATTGGTGAATACCGAGCCTGCACTACAACATGTGATCCCATCCTTGATCGTGATCCGTTTGTCAAAACACTGAGAATGACACAAAAAGTGCTGCCATACATTTTGTTGGCCGGCATCCTCAGCTATATACTGGCACTCATCAATCCCAAGCAATACTTGGAATCCCTGAGTTTTTCACAAGAACCATGGACTTCTCTGATCATGATCCTGGTAGGCATTCCTATCTATGTATGCAACGGATCAGATGTGCTTTTTCTCAAGCCCCTGCTGGAATATACTGACCTTAGTATGGGAGCTGCCGTGGCTTTTTCGCTAAGTTCTTCGGCAGTTTGCCTCTCTTCCATCATTATGCTGACTAAATACCTGGGTACAAAACTCACTATTATCTTGTTAGCCAGCATCTTTTTTTTAATGTTATTGTTTTCAACCCTTATCAATTTACTTTTCTGACTTATGAAACCATTTACAAAATTTTACATATGTGTGTTCGTGCTAATGTCTGTCCTGTTTACGCCGTTTAGACTTGATGCCCAATCCCTCTCCTTCAATGTGACAACCAAGACCTATAACGGACAATACGCACCTAAACATTGTTTTGCTCTATGGATCACCGATGCTTCAGGAAATTATGTCAAAACCATCAATCGTCAGTCCAAAAACTACACTCGATACCTGACAAACTGGGTCAGCGGTTCCGGCAGCAAAACGACGGATGGCATGACAGGAGCTAGTCTGACATCGCATAATTACGCGTACACCAGCAGCAGCAAAACCACCCAGCGGATACCATTCACGTGGGATTTTCTGGACTACAATGGAACCCTGGTGGACGACGGCACCTATTACATCAACATCGAGTTCACCGAGTCGAACGCTACTGGCAAAACGGTCAAATATGCTTTTACCAAAGGCATCTCCTCCTATTCCGGCTCACTGACACCTGTATCAAGTTCGTCTTACTTCAGCAATGCAACCATTGCTTATACGGCACCTGCAACAAGTCTGGAAAAAACGGAAACATCCGGTTTTAAAGCTATCTGTACCCGTAGCGACCGAACCCTTCACCTATCGTACGATCCGGCACTCCATTACGCGGTACGACTTCAACTATTCAACCTGAAAGGTCAGTCTGTGTATCAGACCATGCTTGACAGTCCGGACTACCAGATATGCCTTTCTATGCTCACCAATGGTATCTATTTTGTAAAATTCATTGATGAAGAAGGATTATGTGCCATTGAAAAAATTGTATTATAACAACGTTCAAATCGTGGGTTGCCGATTTTTATAAATAATACCTATCTTTGGAACATTCCTACCGATTCTTTGTTACGGCTTTCTGTTTGTTTAACCTTAAATCAGCCATACCATGGTCGATTATACCGTTTCCAGCTACCTTGTCAGCCGTTTGCATGAAATAGGCATCAAACACCTGTTTGGAGTACCCGGTGATTATGTACTTGATTTTTTGGACCATGTGATAGACAGCCCCATACGCTGGGTGGGCAATTGCAACGAACTGAATGCTGGTTATGCAGCCGATGGCTATGCCCGCATGAACGGAGCCGGAGCTGCTGTCGTAACCTACGGTGTAGGAGGACTGAGCATCCTGAATGCCGTAGCCGGTGCCTTTGCCGAGCAGGTACCCCTGATTGTCATCAGCGGAGCACCGGCCACTCGACGCAGGGAAGCAGGTGCCATGGTGCATCACCTGATATCCAATTACGATCTGCAATTGGATATCTATAAAAAAGTAACAATTGACTCCGCCATCCTGACCAATCCCGCAACTGCACCCGATGAAATAGACCGCGTCATCCTGAACTGTATCAGCAAAAAACTGCCTGTCTATCTGGAATTACCAGCAGATATGGCCAGGATTCCATGCCGTAAACCAGATTCTCTGAAGCAGATCAGACCACTTTCCTCCAACGAGGACAGCCTGAAAGAATGTATTGCCGAAGTAGTGGAGCGTGTCAATAAAGCCAAAAAACCCTTGATTCTGGCTGGTGTGGAATTACTACGCTTCACCCTCGGACGGGAAACCCTGAACCTGGTGGAAATTTCCGAAGTACCCTATGCTACGATGCTTAGCAGCAAATCCATTCTGCCTGAACTTCATCCCCAGTTCGTAGGCATTTATCAGGGAGGCTGGAGCCGTGATGCCGTGCGCAAGCAAATCGAGGAATCCGACTGTCTGCTGTCATTAGGCGTCTGGATCACAGATCTTGACACCGGCATGTTCAGCATAAACCTGGACAACAAGCGTATCATATCCGTCGGAGGCGGCAACGTGCGTATCGGCAGTCATCATTACCACCAGATTCAGCTGGGTGATTTTATACGGGAACTCACGGCTGCCATCAAGCCCCGCAGCTACATAGCCTCTCATCCAGTCGAATCCTTCCGGCCTAAAAAACCATTTCAGCCCGAAAAAGAGTGTATGCTGACAGCACCCCGCCTGTACGAATGTATTAACTATTACCTCGACGACCAGATGGTCATGTTGGCTGAGCCCGGGGATGCCTTCTGTGCTGCGCCTGAATTCAGCATCGAGGAAGCGGATAATTTCATCGTACAAAGCTATTACTGTTCCATCGGCTTTTGTACGCCAGCCGCCCTGGGTGTTTCGCTGGCCTGTCCCGATAAACGTCCCTTCATCCTGACCGGTGACGGCGCTTTTCAGATGACAGCCCAGGAAATATCTACTTTAATCCGCGAACGCTGTCCGGGTATCCTACTGATCATCAACAACGACGGCTACCTGATTGAACGGGTACTCCACGAAGACGGACCTTACAACGACATCCATATGTGGAAATACGCCAATCTGTCTCAGTTATTCAATGGCGGCGATTTTGTTATCGGGTTGCATGTCACCAACGAGGAAGAACTGGTTCAGGCCATGAAAATCGTTGCCAGCCGGAAAGATACATTCATTGTCATTGAGGCCCGTTTGCCAAACCGTGATTATTCATCCGGTCTGAAACGATTGGGCGATGCGTATAAAAAAGCGTAGCTGCGTTTCTATTCCAATGTACGTACTATTTTATCATTTGAGGAATGCCCATATAATACAAATCAAAGCCGCCTTTGCCACCAGGCCGGTTCGACGAAAAAATCAGCAGGTTGTTGTCAAACCGATCTTCAGAATAAGTGATCGGCCTGTACTCGTCATAGGCGGTATTGATCCCTTCGCCAAAATTTACAGGTTCACTCCAGTTTCCATCCGTCATGACGGAATAATATAAGTCGAGGCCTCCATATCCGCCGGCGCGATTGGATGTAAAGACAAGCAACTTGCCATTCACATACGGACATTTATCATCATACGCTGAATTGATGGACAATCTGACAGGCTCATTCACTACATCTGAAGCCAATGTGCTGGTGATTAATGAACCGGATGGTACCTCCACTTCATATAGATTGAAATCGCCATCCCTGTTTGAACAAAACAGGATTTTCTGTATTTCGCTTACGTCCAGACTCGATAGATCATTGTATTCGAAATCTTCACCATAAAAAGTAGGATACAAATCATCAGAATCCGAATTCAGCCAATCTATTTCTTCTGAAGGTGTCATTTCAGTACCCCATTGGGAATGAGCACCCTGAAAAAAGGAATATGTCAGAAAGCGAATGTCAAAATCACCACTTGAATTGTTGGCATACATCAGTAAATAGGTGTAAAGACCTGTTGTATCTTCCATACCCGTGTAATAAAAAACAGAATAGGGTCCAAATTCATCAAATGGCGTATTAACGGAGTCAATCACTGACCATATAAAACCGAAAAAGTCATCGGCTTCTGTCTCGTCCATGGTAAACTGTCCATTATCTCTGTTCCACTGGATAAACAGTTCTTCACAAACGATATCGAAGTTCCCACCCTGACTGTTTCTGTTGGATGAAAATTGAAAATGATGGGTAGAGCCAACGGTTGGCAAATCTGAATTATAGTCATCATATTCCGAATTCACCTCTTCAAAATTAATCACCTCATCGGGAAAATGGCCTGTCGGATATGTATAATTATTGGTATAATTGCAGGAAATGGATGTGGCAAAAATCACACAGATAGCAACAGATACAAACACGGTCTTTTTCATCTTCTACTATATTTTTCGTTTAAGGCCAGATGGAACGCCGCATGCCGATTATCATCTGCTTGGGTGCCTGGTACAGGTATGCTCGTTTCATCTTCTACTAATTTTTAGTTAAAGATGCAACCTTGACGTATTTTGCTACAATCCAGTCGCAGATTTCCAAGGGCTTTGCATGCTCTCAATTTGAACGAGCCAGCAGAAGATACTGTGTTAATGCTTGATAAGTTTTTGTACGCCGTTATTGGTCTTCAAAAAATAAAAACCAGCGGGTTCACTCGTTATATCAATAGTTTGATTTCCTATGTCCTCCATCTCCTTTGAATAGACCACCCTGCCAGCCGGATCGGTGACGGTCAGCCAGGAATCGCTGGTCAGTAGCTGAGGCATTTTCAGTCTGAACAGACCATCGGACGGATTGGGGTATACCGTCAGACATGATTCCTGTTTGGTTTGTATCAATGATGTCGTTTTTTCCAGATTGACCACCATAGTGGTGATGGAGCGGGCTGACAACCTGTATGTGGAACCAGCGTAAATGGTATCTTTTTTAGTGAGGTTGTAGCTCACATCGGTCACATAGGATATGATGTTCTTGACCGATTTACCTTCAGGCAGATTGGTAAACACTTGGGAAATCGTATCGGCACTGGTACTCCAGTTGACATATACCAGCACCATACGTGAGGTATCCGGTGCGATAAACGCACTTCCCATCAATCCGGCCAGGTTATCAGCACCAGTAGTTTTAATTCGTTTGTAACCTGGACGGATGAACAAGCTGTAATTACCCAGCGCCCAGAAATTCTTCGATAACTGAATAGTTCCACCGGTTGTCAGTACCGCGTAATCACCGCCGGTAGGAATCAACCGGATCAGAAAAAACCGGTTTTTCTGGCTGTAACGTTCCCTTTCAGCTGCCGTCCAGTAGTCCCAGATGGAAACATTGGCTATAGCCAGATCGGCATAGATTATTTTTCCCAAAAAAATGGCATTGATCAGGTAGTCGTCATAATCAGTACTCAACAGGCTATATTCAGTCTGATACAATTCGATGCCTCCTTGATCCACACATTCCTGGTAAACGGCTTCGCGTACTGACCGGATAGTAGCATCGCTTCCGTCTGTCCAGTAGGAATGTCCGCATAAACCATTCATTACTTGTGAATAACCACCAATATATTCAGCTCGTGAGGCATTAAAGAATTTCCATATCTGGTCACATTTGTCCGCGTTACCGTTCGACTGATGCATGTCGTTAAAATTGGAAGCTTCTGCCAGCAATAACTTGGTATTCAACCCACTATCCACAATGGCAGGATTTAAAACGGCTACCAGTTGTTTTATTTCAGTGTTTTTCCACGGGCACCCCTCCTGCCCTTCATCCCATTGATATTGAGGCTCATTGACAGGACTTAGTTGTGCAAATGGGGTTCCATTATCGGAGAAATGCTTCAGGACGGTGGCCAGAAACGTGGCAAACTCGTCATAATACCCGTCTTTCAGATTGGTCGAACCATAGGCATTGGTATTGTCGCTGTTGGCCCGTCCACTCTTGGTGTAAAACCGCGGCGGGCTATTGACAAAGGCAACCAGTTGATTCACGCCATAGGCTTTCGCTTGATTCAGAAACCATTGCTGACCGGCCTGCTTAGTCCAATCATAAGTGCCATCCGCATTCAGAAAACATTCCACCCGGCGCTCTTCGGCTTCAATGTTACTGGAATCACCCTGTTCAGCACTGCCAGCACCAATATTGAAACGCCAGCGTGAAAGGCCTATACCCTTTACGGTTCCACTCGTGTAAAACGTGCTGTCAAATAAATACCTGGCAATCGTACTCCGGAGAGAAGTCCAGTATTTACCGATATATTGGAAGTTCCAGGCATCCGAAGCTCCGAATCCCTGTATAGTCTGATAGGTGACGGAAGGATCGATGGTGACGGTTGTCTGGGCTTGAATGGCTAAGGAAAACAATAAAGACAAGGCAAGTAAACGGATTCTCATTGTCATTGAACTATGTCGGGATTTTACAGCCTGCGAATTTACTAATAAATCCGACAGGGGGGGAGTATTTTGTCCGAAACTGCCGTATCACAGCTTTTCAGGCGGAAGTATCCAGTCGGATATTTCGACGAGCCGGTCAGGTCGGTTCTCTTAACAGGCCAACGTGTGTAATTTCCGAATCGGGCAGTAAACCGGTTTCCATGACCTTGAAGCCAAATTTTTCATATAACGACACATTTTTGGGATTGTGCGTTTCCAGATAACAGGCTTGTGACATCTTATCAAAGTAGTCGATCATCGGCTCGATCAATTTACGGGCAAAGCCCTTCCCCTGATATAGCTTTGCCACACCAATCGACATCAGATACCAATGTGGTTTGCTGATCACCCGATGATGCAATTCCTGAGAAAAAGCGTCGAACTGTTGTATCACCTCTATTGTCCCCTGACTGATCTGTTTGTTCAGCATATACCCTCCTGCCCTGATAAATTTCCAGGATGACATGATTGCTGATACTTGCTGGCATTTTGGCGGCAGCCAGATACCGACACCTTCAACATTATTGCTTGTTGTTAAGACATGTCCGTACAACTGGCCAAACCGCAGGGTATATTCATGTATGTACCGCGCTTTCTTCGGATCATTGGCTAAATCCCTTAATAAGTACTTCATACACGGATCTTCAATAAACGCCTCTGTCAGACAATTTACCGCTTTTCCCCAACCATCCGTCTCAAGATAATTCAAGCCTTTCCAATCCAGTTTTTTTACGTGCATCATGGTTTTTATCGTTAATTCTGACATGCTATGGGATTTGCTAAATTACAAAATAATAGTGAGCATCCCATCTTCGTTGTAGCCTGTTTTTTTTTTGGGAAAAATCATTCCTTATCGCAGATAATGATAACGCTCGCCCATGGCTCTGCCACCTTCGGGATAGTTCACCGGAATGGCACGTGAGTTTACTATGTCAGCGCAGCGTGCGTATTCTTCGGTCGCCGCGTCACCACCACCCAGATAGATAGCGTTGGGTGATAGCTGATCGAGTAGGTAGAGATATGGTTCATAGGCAATATCAAGGTGACCGTTCACAGTCAGTATGACGATGTCAATAGGACCGAGAGGTTTCAGTAAATCGATTGTCTGACGGTACCGTTCCATCTCAGAAGTGCTGTTATTACAGGCGTGAAATCCAGCATGCACTATTTTCAGGCCATCGGTTTCGACGAGATAACCAAGACCAATGGCTCCGCCATGACCTTGGTTCATGGACTGGATAGCATGCACCCGAATATCGCCAACAGTGAATGTTTCGTTGGGAGCAGCCAACCGATAGGGCGGAATGACGGCATTGACCGTATTGCTGATTGTCGGATCGGCATCCAAGATAAAACGGACATCCCGCAGTCGATTTGCCAATCCGAATGCGCCTCTTTCAAACTTTAAGCCCAGTGCCTTTGTGACAAAGACGGTTATGTGTTGGTTTGCCAGCTCGGTCGGATTAAGATGTCCGTTGGCCAGACCTGCTTCCTCCGCTTCATCGACAGCTGTTTCGTCAAAGATTATCAGGTTTTTCCTCGTCTTTATGGCATAACCACCGCCATATAAACCGCCCATATACCAGAGATAGGCCTCCCCTTTCTTTAATCGTTGACTGAGTTGCGGCGATTTTCCGTAGTTGGTTTCGCCTATGGTGCTGTCATTTGCTCCCGCAGCAATCAAAGCATTAGCTGTCTGACGATAACCTTGTCTGGCAGCATAAAAGAGCGCGGTGTGATTAAACCGGTTTACGGCATTGACATCGGCACCATGTTTGACCAACAGCGGTACCATATCCGAATAGCCTTTTAAGGCTGCCAGATGCAATTCGGTATTGCCGTAGCTATATTTATGAAGAGTCGCACCATTATCAATAAGCAGCTTCACCATGTCTTGGTTTTGTCCGAGATTGATGGCCATGTGCAAAACCGTGCCATAGCCTCCTCTGTCGTAAATATCCAGCCTGGCACCATGATCAATCAGAAGTTTAAGTACCTTGGGGTCGCCTGTGTTAACCGCCAGGTGCATGGGTGTAATTCCCCAACCCGTTCGGGCATTGATGTCAGCACCTTTATTCAGAAGATGCAGAATAAGTGTTTCATCAACGATTGGGCCAGAACAAGCACCATGCAACGGAGTAAAGCCATCATTATTTTTAGTTTTGATATTGGCACCTTTGTCAATGAGATAATGCGCTATGGCTGTTTTTTTTCTGGTACAGGCTTTACGAAGTGGCGTATTGCCATCATTATCACGTATTTCCATCAACATGGAATCGGTCTCAACAAGTACCTGCACGTTGCTTAAATTGCCGGCTTCGATGGCTGAGAACAGAAGTAAACCTTTTTCTGACATCATCTTTTGAGCATTCACCATATTTCCCGGCAAATACCCTATTAATGCCAACATAATCCACATTCTCGCCTTCATTGTTTTCTGAATACCTGGCATAAGCACGCCTGTTTCAATATATTGATCATCTCAACATCTTAATCAAATACTTCGGTGATTCCGCATACCCCTGTCGATTGTAGAATTTATGGGCTTGTTTTCTCCGGGAATGGCAATGCAATTCTTCCGTTAGTTTAAACGGATTTTTTTCCTCGTTGTTTTGCATATAGTCATATTCTTTTTTGTTGCAAAGGCTTTACAAGAGACATAATTATTAATAGCTGCATTATCTGTTACAGATATAATTAAATAACTATCAAAATCATGTTGATGGTTTAAATATAGCTTTGTGTATATCCATTGAAATTTAGGAGGAACACTCGTAGTCAGTATTTCGAATTCATTCCTGATCAATGTTTTTTGTATTGTGGCTCCAAAATCTAATTTTAAAATTTTGATAGGAAATGCCAGACCACCCTTAAGTGTAACAGGTACTTCTTTACTCTTTGACATAGTTCTTGGATGAATGCCTATGATTTGGATTTTATCATCAGGAACAGTAATTTCTACTACAATCCTATCCGTTTTTTCGATGCAGTGCTTTTTACTTTTCCGATGGCTGATTTTCTTAAATGTATATTCAATTCCAATAGGGATTTTATAAAGAGTGTGAGTAGTATTATTCAGAAGAATATGATTTTGCATATCACGCCTTAAATCCGGACTCAATGAATCGACAGCAATCTTTTGAGCCATTTTTGAAACTACTAATTTAAATGTATCCATAGCTTTTTGTTTGAAATGGTTTAGTCGAAGGAAAAACAGGAAGGCGTCCCGAACCAGGAAAAACCAACGTTTTTTGGAAAACTACATGGTCCGTTCAACCTGTTTTACACCCTTGATCGTCTTGATTTTTTTAACAATAGTATTCAGTTGCCGGATGTCGGACACCATGACCGTGATGTGACCGCGGAAAAGCCCGTCGGTCGAATCGATACCGATGGAACGAACGGAGACATCCTGCTCTTTGGAAATCATGGACGTAATGTTCGTGACGATGCCGATGTCGTCGTTGCCGACTACCTGAAGCGTAACAGGGTAATGTGAGCCTTCGGCTTTTCCAGCCCACCGGGCATTAACGATACGGTACCCAAACCGTTCCATCATCTGCGTCGCATTCGGACAGTCCTTCCGGTGAATCTTGATGCCCCCCATTGCCGAAACAAATCCGAACACATCATCACCATAAATCGGATTACAACAACGAGCCAATTTATAATCGATACCTGTCAACTGCTGGTCGATCAGCATCACATCCTCGCGCCCCTTCGTCGTTTCAGTAACCACCGGCTCCACAAAAAACCCTTCGGCCGACCGCACCTCACCCGGCTCATTGGCTGCCTTTTCAGACCGGTCAATCTCCAGATACAAGTCAATCACCGGATTCACATCCAGCCGGTCCGTCCCAATCTCCGCGTAAAAATCCGTCACAGTCTTGAACTTCAACTTCTTGATCACCTTCATCAGGATGCTTTCATCGTACTCGATCTTTCGGTTCTTCATCCGACGACGCAAATTCTCCTTGCCGAATTCAGCCTCCTTTAGTGCTATTTCCTTCAATGTCTGCCGAATCTTATTTCTTGCCTTCGACGTCATCACATAATTCACCCAATCCTGCTTCGGCATCTGATTTACTCCCGTCTGAATCTCAACCTGATCCCCACTCTTCAACACATACCGGATAGGTACATTCTTATTTTCAATCCTGGCACCCACACACTTGTTCCCCACGTTCGAATGAATGCTGTACGCAAAATCCAGCACCGTCGCCCCCTTCGGAAGCTTATACACCTCTCCTTTGGGTGAAAACACATAAATTTCGTCCGAAAACAAATCCATCTTGAAATCATCCATCAGCCTAGTGGAGCTAGAATCCTGATTTTCAAGAACTTCCCTGATTCGCGTCAGCATTTCATCCAGCCCACTCTCACTCCGGATACCTTTGTACTTCCAATGCGCAGCAAGCCCCCGTTCAGCAATCTCATCCATCCGCCTGGTACGAATCTGCACTTCCACCCATTTGCCCTCCTGGCCCATGACCGTGATGTGCAATGACTCATACCCATTCGACTTCGGGATAGACAGCCAGTCCTTGAGACGTGATGTGTTGGGCATATACATATCCGTGATGATGGAATACACCTGCCAGCAAGCCGGTTTCTCAGATACAAGATCCGTATCGATGATGACACGGATGGCAAACAGATCGTAAATATCCTCAAACGGAATCTTCTGCTTTTTCAGCTTGTTCCAGATGGAACTGATCGATTTGGTACGCCCCTTTATTTCGAACGACAGATTGGTCGTCTCCTCAATCCGTTTCCTTACAGGCTCAATGAAATTCTTGATATAATTGTCGCGTGACTGTTTCGTCTCATCTAGTTTTTTTGCAATCTCCTGATAGATACCCGATTGGAGGTGTTTCATAGACAAATCCTCCAATTCTGTCTTGATGGAATAAAGTCCCATCCGGTGGGCCAGCGGTGCAAACAAATACGACGCCTCACGGGCGATCTTCTCCCTGGCCTCCTCCGGGTACAATTTAAGCACCCGCATCGTATTCAGCCGGTCAGCAATCATGATAAGGATAACACGCCCATCCTGTGCAAATGACAATAGCAAATTGCGGAAATTCTCGGTTTCAATGGCCGCGTTACGGTCGTATAACGTGTTAGCCCTGGAAAGGCCCTTTAAAATCGCTTCAACCGAAGGGCCGAATGTTTTGGCGGCATCATCTGCTGAATAATGCCCCGACACGACAACATCATAGAGCATCGTGCTGATGACAGACGCATGCCTCAGGCCCATTTCGGTCGTGATGATTTCGGTCGTGTTCAGGTTTCGGATAATGGGATTGGTATCAGCAGAGGTACGTTCTACGAAGCCATTCAGGACAGCTTCCGTCAGAATGCGTTTCACTTCTCTGACCTGCGATGTCGGTGTAAATTCCCGGGTAAGACTTCGGATACGACGATAAAGTTTGATAACCTGCAAACGCTCTTTTTCGGTAAAAAATGCTTTAGCCATGGCGAACGAGTTAGTTCGTAAAAGTACGGATTTTGATGCAGTATCTGCACCATTTTTACGGTAAAGATTGTTACCTTTGCCGCAAATTCTGAACCAGACTTGACTATGCTTACCCAGGAAGACCTCAAGATTTTACAAGATAAAGGCATCAGCCCCGGACAAATCGCCCTCCAGCTGGCCAGTTTCGAAAAAGGATTCCCCTATCTGCCACTTTACGGATCAGCCACTTCCGGCCACGGTATCCTGTGTCTGAAGGCCGAAGAAGAAATTTCTTATCTCACGAAATGGGAGGATTATCTAAACGGTCCCTGTACCGTGATGAAATTCGTACCCGCTTCGGGAGCAGCCAGCCGCATGTTCAAGGACTTGTTTGAATTTTTAAACGCCGCCAATGAACAACCGGCCACACCGTTCGAAAAGCATTTCTTTGAGCACATCGAAGCCTTTGCATTCTTCGCTGAGCTAAATGACGTATGCCTGAAGAACGAAGCTAAAAACCCGCAGCAATTAATGCAGGAAGGTCATTACAAAGCCATTGTAAGCAACTTGCTCAAGCCGGAAGGGTTGAATTACGGTGCGCTCCCAAAAGGCCTGCTTAGTTTTCACCACTATTCCGATGGTGTACGAAAAGCCATAACAGAACACCTGGTGGAAGGCGCCTTGTACGCCAAAAATGCCAAAGGCGATGTCCGTGTTCATTTCACCGTTTCTCCTGAACACCGTGCCTTGTTTGAAGCAGTCATCAAACAAGCGGCTCCAGCCATTGAAAACAAGTTAGGTGTACATTTTTCCATCAGTTTTTCCGTTCAGAAGCCCTCTACCGATACCATTGCCGCTGATGCTGACAACCAGCCCTTCCGCGAGCATGGCGAGCTGGTGTTCCGTCCCGGTGGTCATGGTGCCCTGATTGAAAACCTGAATGACCTCGATGCCGATATTGTTTTTATCAAGAACATAGACAACATTGTGCCCGACCGGCTCAAAGATACGACCGTACGCTACAAACAACTGCTGGCCGGCGTACTGGTAAGTCTGCAGGAAAAAGCCTTCAGCTACCTGCGTCTGTTGGACAATGGAAACTATACCCACGAAGACCTGCTGGAAATCATCCGCTTTCTGCAACGCAACCTGTATACCCGTTACGAAAATACCAAGCATTTTGAGGACAGCGAGTTGGCCATTTATCTGAAACACAAGCTCAACCGCCCCATCCGTGTCTGCGGTATGGTACGCAATCAAGGAGAACCGGGGGGCGGTCCGTTCTGGGCATTCAATGCCGATGGTTCCTGTTCTCTGCAGATTCTGGAAAGCTCTCAGATAGACCTGAAAGACCCAGCCAAAAAGGCGTTGTTCGAACAAGGCACATATTTCAATCCGGTGGATCTGGTCTGCGCCATCAACGATTATAAAGGAAAGGCATTTAATCTCTCCGAATTCGTGGATCCGCAAACCGGTTTCATCTCCCGGAAATCCAAAAACGGAAAAGAGTTAAAAGCACTGGAACTACCGGGCTTGTGGAACGGTGCCATGTCCGACTGGAACACAGTATTCGTGGAAGTACCGCTGCTGACATTCAACCCTGTCAAAACCGTCAACGACCTGCTCAGACCTGAACACCAGCCAGCTATTTAACAGGTTTCAGCCCCATTTTTCCGGCTTTTTTCAGCATAAAATCCCAAGCGGCCTGGCGTTCGTTTGGAATGACGCCGTCGAGAATAGCATCTTTGATGGCAGTCTTCAGATGGCCTACTTTGGCGCAGGGAGGTAGATTGAAGAGTTCCATGATTTCTTCACCCCGAACCGGAGGCTGCATGTTGCGAATGCGATCCTTTTCTTCCAGTTCACGTAATTTGGTGCGCACAAGTTGAAAATTAGCCAGAAACCTTCGTACTTTTTCCTGGTTTCTGGAAGTGATGTCGGCTTCGCACAAAAGCATCAGGTCGTCGATGTCGTCACCGGCATCAAACAACAGCCTGCGCACAGCCGAATCGGTTACGATCTCTTCGCTAAGCACAATGGGACGCATGTGTAGTCCGACCAACTTCTGTACATACTTCATCTTCTCGTTCAGGGGAAATTTCATTCGCCGGAAAATCGGAAGAATCATCTTTTCACCCAGGAAATCATGGTTATGGAATGTCCACCCGAATTTCGGATCGAAGCGTTTGCTCACAGGCTTGCCCACATCATGAAGCAAGGCAGCCCAACGCAACCAAACGTTGTCGGTATGTTCGCAGACATTGTCGAGTACGAGCAAAGTATGATCAAAATTATCTTTATGGCCAATGCCATCCTTATTTTCAACGCCTTTCAAGGCTGCAATTTCAGGCAAAATCAGCGGCAGAATACCACAGGCATCCAACAAACGGAAACCGATGGAGGGTTTACGGGAAGCCATCATTTTTTGAAGTTCATCGGCCGTCCGTTCAGCCGAAATAATGGCCATCCTGTCCTTGTTGCGGGTCAGAGCATCGAAAGCTTCGGGATCAATGTCGAATTCAAGCTGGCAGGCAAAACGGACAGCCCGCATCATCCGCAAGGGATCGTCACTAAAAGTAATGTCCGGATCAAGGGGAGTACGCAACACCATATCGCGCATATCATCCAATCCATTGAAGGGATCTACTAATTCGCCATACGTGGTTTTATTCAAACTGATAGCTAGCGCGTTGACCGTAAAATCACGGCGCTTCTGGTCATCTTCCAGGGTGCCGTCTTCCACCATGGGTTTGCGCGAATCGCGTTGATAGGATTCCTTTCTGGCACCGACAAACTCAATGTCCAGTTGTCCATAGTGAAGCTGTGCGGTCCCGAAATTCTTGAAAACGTTGACTTTTGTATTGTTGCCCAATCTGGAAGCGACCGCTTGGGCCAGCTCAATGCCACTACCGATAGCCACCACATCAATGTCTTTGGATGGACGTCTTAAAAACAGATCCCTGACATAACCACCTATCACATAACAAGCTACATGCTTCTCCTCAGCGGCGTCCGCAATAACCTTGAAAACAGGCACTTGTATTTTTTCACTTAAATTCACACTTATTTCTATCTATTAAATGACAAAAGTAGGTTTTTTTTCGGGGAATAACGTACTTTTGCATGCTATTTAAACGCTTGTCAAAATGATTCGTCCGCTTGTCATTCCCTACCTGGCACTAGCCTTTTCCGGCTTGTTGGGAGCCTGCTCCGCCATGAAGGATACGGGTCCTGACGACTACCTGAACAGAGCCAAGGAATTGATAAAGGCGGAAGAATACCAATCAGCTAAACTATATATCGATAGTGTCCGTATCCTGTTCCCCAAGGAATACGATAAGATCAGGGAAGGTATGACCATTATGCGTGAAGTCAATTTCTCAGAGCAAAAACGAACACTGATTTATTGCGACAGCCTGCTGAAAGTACGTCAGAATGAATTGCCAGCAGCCAGCAAGAATTTCGTGTTTCAGAAAAATGCTACATACGAAAGTCTCGGGCACTACATTCCCAAATCTCAACTGACAGAGAACAACTATGGCCGTACGTACCTGCAAGCAAAAGTAGACGAAAAGGGCCGTCTGGTATTGACCAGCTATTATTGTGGCCCCAAGTCACTTAATCATACAAAAATAAAAGCCTATACCAAAGATGGCTTGTTTGCAGAATCGAACGTGGTTCAGCAAGACGGAGCACTCAACTATTCCTTCAGAGATGGAGGTCTCCAGTATGAAATTGTTCGTTTTACGGACAAGACCGAAAACGGTGTGGTCAATTTCATCCTGCTTCACACGGACGTACCTGTCACCATCGAACTTTCAGGAAACAGAAACCGGACATACCCCCTTTCTTTACAGGATAAAACAGCCTTAAAGGCAACCGCGAACCTGTCTGTCATCTTGTCGGACATCAATCGCCTGTTGAACGAAATCCGGCTGGCTCAGGCCAAACTGGATTATCTGTACAGCAAACAACATAGCAAAGTCCTGGACGACTCCATCCAGTAACCCTATTTTTAATCATTTATTGTGATTTCAAGTTCCCCTTAGGAGGGGTACTTTTGTTGCATCAACAAACTCACAATCTATGAAACGAGCATGCTTGTAAAAGCACCCAAGCGTGGTATAATTTGGGCATGCGGCGTGCATACTACCTTAATTAAAAATAGATATTATAGTATGAAAAAACACCTGCCCTTTTGTTGTCTGATCTTACTTTCAATTCAATCCTTGTCAGCTCAGGAACAGCCGTCTCCGCAATCATTTCCTCTTTCTTTTGAAGCCTCCTATACAGGAGACGGGCTGGGTAATTTCACCGGTGGTATAAAAAAAGGAGCTAGCTATCTCGGAATGGCTCAACTGGGCTTCACTTTTGATACGGAGAAATCCAACCTATGGAAAGGTGGTCTGCTACATGTATCAGGCACAAACGCCCACGGAGGAACACCGTCGGAAACGCTGATTGGTGACTTTCAGGTAGTATCCAATATCGAGGCCGGAAATATGACGTTTGTACAGGAGCTTTGGTACAGTCAACAAATCGATCATTTTTCTACGGCTATCGGTTTGCAGGATCTCAGTAGCGTTTTCGCTGCCAGTGAGGCCGCCAGCTTGTACCTGAACAGCTCGTTTGGCATTCATTCAACCATAGCCAGCAACATCCCCTCGCCTATTTTCCCGGTTACGGCTTTTGGCTGGCAGATAGGGTATGAATTGACGGATCAAGCCATTGTCAACATCGCCATTTTTGACGGTATGCCCGAAGGAACGGATCAGGAAACCTATAATCTTGCCTGGCACCTGAATCCGGAAGATGGCTTTCAGATTTTTGCTGAATATTCCCTATCAGATCCATTAAAGGGTTTTCATGGCGGACACTATAAAGTGGGGGCTTATTTGCACAGACATTATGAACCCGATGACCCGACAGAGGCCTCCGATAGAAATTATGGCTTTTACTTAGTCGCTGACCAAACATTGTTCAAACAGACAAACAGTCGTACGCTGACGGGATTTTTGCAGGCCAGTGTAAGCCCAGGTACCCAAAATGACAACAACAACTATCTGGGACTTGGTCTGAATATCACCCGATTGTTTTCCAACCATTCAGACGATGTGCTGGGATTGGCCATAGCGAGAGCTGGTTTCAGAAACCAGTCATATAGCAGCGAAACCACGCTGGAGTTGACCTATCAGCTCCCTCTTGCCGATTTCATTTACATACAGCCAGACATCCAGTACGTAATTCACCCTTCTGGAACCAATGAGAACCTTGACAATGCACTGGTGGGCATTCTGCGGGTCGGACTTTCCTTCTAACGGGTCAGGGAGAACCGGACGCTGAAACCAAAATCGGAGCTGGTCACCGGGTAGGAAGATACCAACGGAACCGTCGATTCCAGGTCATAGAATAATGTCATGTTCATGTTCTTGCTGATCACGTAGTCTGCCAGTAACTCCATGACAAATGACTTGTTACCCGATGAAGCCTGGGTATAGTTGTCTTCTATCTTACGCAACAAGGCATGTTGATTTTTGTATGTCAGGTTACCAGACAAGTTCATATCGTTTTTGATTTTGGAGTCAGTCAGAAAACCCCAGGGATGGAAATCGCTCAGTTTGTAGCTGGTACCGATAGTATATTGATCCTGGTTGGCTTCGACAATCTGACCTCCGCTGATACTCAGGCTCAACGAACGCGTCTTTCGCATTTCCGATCTCAAGGTAAATCCGTTATTCATCGTACCTTGTACCCGGATTAGCGGATTAAAGGCTTCAGTCAGGGTAACAGCCGAAATATCGTACATGGAAGACGGAGTCGGATTGTTGGTCAGCACATCCCTTACAAAGCCCAAACCATCTCCCGCGCTAAGCCATGTACTGTACGTTGAGAAGGAAGAAACACCATACGTACAGGTATAGCCATGGTTCAGCGTCACATTCTTGAAATATTTTTTGATGAAAGCCAGCTTGGATAAACCATCGTAAGAAATAGTCCAGTTAGGCATCATCGCCAACAAACCGGGGAATAACGCTAAGCTTGATTTATTGACATCCTTACCGGTATAGGCGGCCAGGAAAGCCGGAATCAGCACATCGGCCGAATTAAGGTCAAAACTGCCATTGGCAGCATCATACGTTTCTCCTGCAAACGAAGTCCCCTCTAAAAAGCCCGTTTCCGGATAGGACTTGCCTGTCATCTTTGCTTCCAGACGATTGGCAATAACAGTCCGGTAGGCCAGGAAATTCTCAAAGGCCTTTGAATAATACCCATTGGAGGCCTTGGGTGATTCAAAGGCAGTGGCCAGCGCGATGGCGGTCATGGTGAAATTACCGGTTCGGGTTTCAGGCATTCCTTCAAACATATACTGGATCTGGGTGTTGTAATTCCAGGTTCGGACCGAGTTCAATTCGATTTTCAGGCCGGGCAGCAACTCAATGGAGGCTTTTGTACGCAGATCGTTGTTTTTGGTCTGATAGGCAGGCGAAGTAATGGAGTCAGCTACGATCAGCCAGCCCTTGTCAACAGCCTGCTGCAAGTAATCATCGGATTGCAGGCCAAGGGCATAATCCCAGCCTGGTGCTGTGCCATAATCTGTTTTGGAAAATAAACCGGATTCTGGTTTGAATCCAGGAATGGTCAGCCCGTCCGTTTGTTTATACGTCATAGAAACGTTGCGTACAGACATGAGTGTCCGGGCTGTAATTTTGGCCACTTTATACCAGCTTTCTTCTTCCAGCGAAGGCTTTTGTAACACGCTCACCTTGACAACAGCCTCTTTGGTAGCCTGAATCGTCAGGCTATTCTCATCCTTGATCGTATAATTCAACGTTACTTTTTTTCCGGTCGAATCGGTCGCTACGGCAAACACACGCCTGTTTTTCAGACCATGCTTGATTTCGTAGACGGAATCGGGTACCACCGTCATTTCCTGTTCGAATTTCTTCGGCTCTTTTACCGGTTTTTCGGCAGCGGCTGTTTTTCCCTTTTGCGGGATCCTGGCCGGAACTGCAGCTGTTTTATTTTCAGCGAGAATCTTCTTCAAAAAGGAAAACTTGTTATACAGGTTTGTCAGGTTACCCGCAGCATTCAGGCTCATGGTTCGTTGGTTGGAAATCTGGTTTCCAAGATCGGTTTCCGTATCATAGGTTGTACTACGTTCCCATTCATAAACAGCATTGTACTGGGTGTTCATAGTCATAAAATCCAACAGGGGAATACGGGCCAGCGGCAACGCCCAGGTGAGGTTGGCTGTCTGGGAATAATTTAATGGTGTACCAAGCTCACGCAGGCTTCTGTTTACCGTGTCCTTCCAGTTCTGGTATTCAGTCGCGTACAGTTCTTTATTGACCGGTGAATAGCGGGTTTCTTCGACCTGAGCCTGATTGTTGACGGAAAAATTCATTTTAATGTTTTTTGTCACGTTCCAGTTGATGGTCAGGTCTGTATTCCAGAGGAAATTTTTGCTGACAGACAAGGGTGTCAGGACATCCGACCCCGTTGACAAATTCCTGGATTGCAACTCGTAGTAATAGCGGAGCAATTTGGAACTGGCGGTTATAGAACTCGGCAGAAAGTTGACATTGAACTCCTTAATCATTTTTAGCCAGGACGAGTTCAGGTTTTTACTTTTTGCAAACGGCTCCCAGCCTTTCAAGGGTGATGAATAGCTGTAACTGGCACCGCCATTGTAGTTTTGGGTCCGTTCATACTCGGTGGTCGGATCCTGCTCGTACGATTCGGTGAAACTGTAATTGAAGGAAAAGTTGGCCGGATCGATGGGTAACGGTGTCTTGCTTCGGATATTAACCTTGACATTCGATAAACTCAGGCTTCGATAGGACGTCAGTGTCTGGCTGTAATTTATAATGGAATCACGATCGGCCTTACTGGTGGCCAACGCCAGTACATCTTCGAGCAACAGATCTTCGTTGAGCGGATCATATTTTGGCACGGACTTTTCCTGTGAAACAGAATAATAGAGCGGAAAATTTACCTTGGCTTTTTCAGGGAACAGTCGTCCCAAATCGGTATTGAGAGCTACGTTATATTGACTGTAATTATCCTGCCGACGCTGAGAAACACTCTGTTCAAGTCCTCCGAAGCCATCAGACAGGTATTTGCCGCTGGCCGTCACAGTAGCCAGATCCGATACATTCAGGACGGCACTTCCAAGGGCACCCCAGCCTCCGTCTTCATTAAATCCGTACAGCCGCAGTTCGTTGATCCAGATTTCGATGGATTTGACCGAACCGCTTTTATTCCGGACACCAATCATGATGGTGCTGACATCGGACAACGTGGGGTTTCCTTTGATCTTCACTTTATTTTGTTCATGGTCAGGGTCGTATTCGGAATACTCGGTGGTATAACTGACTCTTGACAACGCGTTACGTGCCGTCTTGACTGATGTCAGCAACTCGAACGGAATGTCGAAGAAGTTGTTTTCGGGCCAGATGGAAAGGGCTGCATTATCATAAAACGGAGATATTTCCAGCGGAACCTCATATTCGTAGTAATTGCTCTGGTAATCCGATCCAAGCCGGATGAAGGCTGTCATTTCATAGTCCTTTGGCTGATCGGTTTCTTCGAGCAGGCCTTCAGCATGGACAAAAAGTTGCAACCGGTCGTACTGCCTGAAATCATAGGCCGTACTTTTATAAACAGCTCTGGCATCATCATGTGCCAAGTCCTTTATTTTAACAGACAAGGACTGTTCATCTTCAAGATATACACCAGGCTGACTGGGATCTGTCTCTCGTTCGACGCCCGGAGGCAGTTTGTAATTGATGGGAGAACGGCCTGCGTTTTCTTCCAGGCTGACGGTGGAAACATCCATGGTGGCTTCCGTTTCAGGAACGGTTCCAGTCGTATACAGGTCTTTGGTATAGGAGCGCCAGTCTCCTCTTACCAATTCCATGGTACCAAACCGAAGCACCACACTATCCTGAAAGCCTGTCAGGAACAGCCTGATAAAACGGATGCTGTTAAAACCACTGATGGTTCCTATCTTCTTATCATAATCACGCACAGGCACCTTAAACTGATACCAGTTCACTTGTTCAACATTCCCGTTTTTCAAGGTGACGGTAGCTGTCCGCCTATCGTTGATGTAATTCGTTCCGACAACGGTATCGAGAGGTCTGAGAGAAATGCGGTACTGATAGTATCGTTCCGTTTCATTCAGGGTAAAATCCAGATTGATGTCCTCCACGTTTGGCAAGGTGGTGGCCGCCGTGGAATACGTCTCTGCAGTATAATCGTCCGTCGAAAGCGAATTCGCTTCCGTTCCGTTGTAATGTTTATAACGATCCATAATACTTGTCTTCTGATTATCGTAATCAGAGCCTCTGAAATAATGATAATTATCACCGGCAGGATCGTTCAACGGTGAAAAGGCATCGTCAGAGAGGCGTTCCAGCGCATCAGCCGACAGTTTTGCCTTTACGCCATCCACGTACTCAGCAAACGCTGACCAGGCGAACTCTTCTTCGTCCGATAGACCATCCAGCCCGACATCCTGCTTGACACGGATACCTTCTGTATTGTCGAATGAATAAGCGGTTGATGATTTGGTTGAAACTTTGCCCCAAACCGTCTCACTGATGAGACTTTCTTCCGACTCATCAGTTGGCAGCCCGTTTTCAAACGAACGTTTGCCATCTTTCAGCACATCTTCCGACAACTCTCCCAGGTTGATATACAAATCACCACCCGTGGCTGTACCTAATGAGTCGTATACAAATGGATCCATGAGCCAGAACTCGATGTACTCTACGTTGTTGGATTCAAAATTGGTATAACCTGATTCGATTTTACGCATGATGCCACCCCAACGTTCTTCCGGATCAGACAAGGTTCCATCTACCTGCATACCTGACAGGTCGTAATTGTAAGGACCGCGTTCGCTGGGATAAAAAGCCAGGTTCATCACAGGTAAGACTCCAACTTCATTGAATGCCTGATCCCTGTCTGGAAATATTTCCCGTTCGTTGACCACACGAACAAAATGGTTGGAAAGCTGATCTTTGTCGTTGCGGATGTGGCTGGGAGTCTGGGAACTGCTGCTGTAATTAAAAAGGCCATCGATGGAATACCAGGCCAGAAGTGCCCGGTTATAGCCGTATGACAGGTCATCGGTGTTGGCCGCTTCAGGAAAAAGTCCGCCTGATGGATCATAGGGCGTACTGGCCAGAAACCATTGTGTCATGTCTTTTAGATTGTACGTTTTCTTGGCCGCTTCAAAATCATCAACATACGATATATTGCCTAAATCATCGGAGGTACCGGCAATCAGTTTGGCATATTCCGCATTTACCGTCAGGCTGGATGGTTTTGTGGCATTGATCAGCGGTATTTTATCCACAAGATTGGTCAGGAACTGCGATTCGGTCTTGAAGGAAGTATTAAGTCCCAGAATGGTATTCGAGACGGACTCGTAGCCCATGTCCACTTTGGTGGTAAGCGGGGTTTCCGACAGGTGCATGATGGTACCGCCCAGGCTGAAATTGTCGCTGAATTTATAGTTCATCGACAAGCCGGTCATACTCTTGCGTACCATACTGTAGGTGGATTGGTCTTCACAGGTGGCACTGATAGCTGTACCTGAAGTAATGAGATCCGTATTGGTGATGGTTACCGTTCCGGAAGTGTAATCGACGGTATAATCGACATTTTCCGTCAGTACCTGTCCGCCTGCAGTCACGGTGACAGATCCTTGTGCAACATTATAAGCACCCAGTGATATGGTTGAACCGGAAGAAGCACTGTATTCTCCAGTTATCAGGAATTTGATTTTTTCTGCAAGTTGCTGGGCTACTGTCAGCGTTGAGTCATATAATTCCTCAAATACATATTTATCGGCAATGACATCATTCTTGATGGCTTCCCGCAAGTGTTTCCCAAAAGGTTCCAGTACAGGGAAAATGATGCGTCCGTACGTAGTCTGGACGGTATAACCTTCCACAAAGTCAAACAACCCATCCTGATAGGCCTGCTGGTTTGAATTTAAGCGGTCCAATCCCATAACCCGTAACAAAAGAATGTTTTTAATAGCACCTTCGGTCAGATACGTCATATCGGTTCCGATGGAATCACTCTGGTAAACGATATCCAGTTTAAAATCATCCGATTGAAGGTTGTAGGCATCGCCCAGCGTATACACGTTTTTCATCATCAGGTCCCAGGTCGGGGATGACGGTGCATAATTGGTACCTTTCAATAATTTAACAAATAACGTCTTGGGGGAGTCGATACCGTCCGTTGAAAACTCTCCCACCTGGTAAGTCTGTCCGTTTTTGGTATATTCAAAGGCCACGGCCAGGATTTCATCGCTATTGAGTGCCTGTTTCAGTGAAATATAGCCGAGTGTACTGTTCAGTGTATACTCTGTTGTTTCCAGCCGGCGGGCACTTTCGAGGCGTTCATAGTCATTGCCTACGGTTACATTATAAGCAGCCAGTGGTTCAAGGGTGGTATTCACGTCACTGAATGTCCTGGCTCCTGCATACTGACCAAGGATTTCGGCATACAGGCTGTTACTGGCATTGGAGGGATAGGCCACTCCTGTTGATGTCCAATGATTGTTGCTGATGGTTTCAGGTTCAGCCAGATCGGCAAAAGCGACAATGTTCCTGGCATTATCAAGCACACCGGTCTTGTTGGTAACCCAGACTTCAACTTTGGATATGGTAATACCTGAAGAGATGTACGGCAGCTTGCTCATCCAGGTATCATACTTGTCACGGAAATAATGCGACAGAAAATAATGCCGGTTTTCATCGTAGGCATCGACTGTCAGTTCATACTGTTTGGTTTGTACGCCGCCATCCAGGCTGACTGATTTTGTCTGGGAATTCTGTTGGGAAATAACGGCGGCTACTGATAACTTTCCAAATTGTAATTCGGTCTTGACGCCAAACAGGGCTGATCCACCTGTAATCAGCGAACTGTTGATGGGCATACTGACATTTCCGGCTTCCAGCGTCTTGATGATTTCATCCTCTTTCCCGTCGTATCGCAATTTGATGGATTTGGCATCGTAATCAAACGTGGCTTCCGTATCGTAATTCATGTTTACGTCAATCTTGTCACCCACTTTGCCATTGACACTCATCTGTATCTCCGGATCAAACTTGAAGATGGTTTTGTTACGGGCATTTTCGGACAAGGACGGATTATCGACCTTGTTGGTCTGAAGGCTGAACTTGGTCTCGATGGATCCTTGCGTTTTAAGACGAACCCCGCCTTCACCAAAAATCTTGTCACCCAATCCCAGGTCAAACTGCATATCGGTCAGGGAAAAATCCTGTTCTTTTTTGGAATAGTCAATTTTGTTCTTTCCTTTCCAAAAAGCGATGGCAGACTGCTGTTGCTGATATTTCAGGTATTCTTCCTGTGTCAGATTGATGGGCGTACCGAGTTTGGTATCGCCAACCCTGGTGACTATATAATAAGTCCCTGTAACCGGATCGTACTCGATGGTCGTCTTGATGTTTGCCGGATCTTTAAGGTCAGCCGTAGCAGGGGTGGAAACATCTTCCAGCGTTTCAGGTACTGTTTTCGATACCGGATAACGCACCGGCTTCGATTCCTGGGAAATACTGTCCCGCCGAGCTGCTGAAACGGACTGTTCAGGTTCAGGCTCAGGTGATGATGCGGAATATAGGCTGATTCCACCCACGAGTGCGAATAGCAGCAAAACAATTATCGGCTTATGGCGTTTCAATCGGACTATAACAGTTTTAATGCACCTTTGATAACCTGTTCCACCGGCATGTCAGGTGTTTCTGACACTATTTTATTGATGACCTTCTGGGATACCTGCAACGTGAAGCCGAGCATCTGAAGTGCCGCCAATGCTTCAGTACGAACCTGATTGCTGGCAGTCAAAGGAATTGATTGTCCGGTCTGCAGCAAATCTGATCGCTGTATCTTGTCCTTTAAATCGACCATCACGCGCTGGGCTGTCTTCAAACCAATGCCTTTTACAGATTGTAATGCAGCCACATTTTCAGTCACGATGCTTTGTTTTAATTCTTCTACCGTCAGGGATGACAACATCATGCGGGCGGTGTTAGCTCCAACACCAGATACACCGATCAATAACAGAAAGAGCGCCCGTTCTTCCATCCTGAAAAATCCGAACAATAGATAGGCATCCTCTCTGATAGCCTCATAGATATATAATTTGCATTCCTCCATCTTTTGAATGGCGACATAGGTGTTCAGACTGATGTGTATCAGATACCCTATTCCCTGATTATCCAAAACGACAGATGTCGGTGTCAACGACTCCACCTTTCCTTTGATGTATTCAATCATAGCTTTTTTTTTACAGCAACTGACAATGCCGGCTTCGTATAAACGGAATTTTCACTGAAAACGTATGTTTCAACAGAAAAAATGGGTGTCCGATTCGAAAAAAACAGACGTTTGCAGCGAGAAAAACAAGGCATCAAAAAAAACAAAAAAATTGTGAAAATTTTTACAGTGTTTCAAACAATAAACAACACCTTTTTAAGTTTTATCACTAAACTCTAAAGTGATCTTATGCATGTAACAGCTTTACTCATTTTTCTAATTGCTTTTATCGTTTCTCTGACAGCCGTTCCCAGTATCATTAAAGTCGCCAAAGAGAAATCGTTGTATGATAAGCCGTGCGAAAATCGTAAAATTCATACAGGAAGCATACCGAACCTCGGGGGAGTTGCCATCTTTCTTGGCTTTTATTTCAGTGTACTCATGTTCAGGGTGCTCTGTGATTCAAACGAGCTAAGTGCCTTATGCGCTGCATCGGTGCTGTTGTTCTTTGTCGCGCTCAAAGATGATCTGATCAGCACGACACCTAAAGTCCGATTGTTTTTCCAGTTCATTATTGCCATCATCATTGTCTGGGTTGGTAATATTTATTTTTTAAATATACCGTTTTTTGAAGCTGATCACCCTGCATCACGCATCATCAACATGATAGCAACACCGATATTTATTGTTGGTATCATCAATGCCTTTAATTTTATTGACGGTATTGATGGTTTGGCTGGAAGTATTGCTGTTTTTGGCCTGGTGGTATTCGGCTTTGTTTTCTACGAATACGGAGAACCCTCCTATACCTACATCTCACTCGCGCTGGCCGGAAGCACGCTTGGGTTCCTGTTGTTCAACATTCATCCGGCTAAAGTTTTTATGGGTGATATCGGTTCTATGTTGTTGGGCGTTTTTCTGGCTGTATTTGCCATTAAACTGGCCAACATGGAACCGTTACGACTGGGTTTTATTCCCATCAGGCATCCGGCCAGTCTGTCCATGGCCATTCTGGTTATTCCTATAATGGACATGTTAACTGTCATCCTGATTCGTCTGTACCTTCGCCTGTCACCCTTCAATGCCGATAAACGTCACACCCATCATCGTTTGTTGGGATTGGGATTCGGTCATCACAGCATTAACCTGATTCTGGTTGGATTTAACATACTGATGGTTGTTGTTGCTTTTTTATTGGGAACCGTAAGTTCCTGGCTATGTTTGTTGGTATTGATGTTGATGAGCATTATTTTTGAAGGACTCATTATCCTGGTTTACCTCCGGAAAGCAGGGGCTGATGCAGAAAAGAAAGCCGTTGATTTTCTGAGAGACTCAAAAATCTGAAATGGATCAACGGTTTAATTCCAGACAGCCCATTATAAAGGGACCCGTTGCTTTTCCATCATTATCACGAATCCGTTCATTGATGTAGTAACTGTAACTACCATCGCGGTAAGGATTTCCTCCCAGTCCAGCCACAGCACAACAATGAGTCAAGGATAGTGTGCCATCTTCGTTACGGACAATCAAGTGCTTGTTCAGGCCGTCACGGGCACGTAAGGCTATTTTCCGCCAGTCGGATGAGAGATACCCTTTATTGACGGCTTTGGCATAGAAATACAGCATCATACTGGAGACTGAAGCTTCCAGATAATTGCCTTCCCTGTTACCTTGATCGACTACCTGATACCAAAGACCCGTTTCTTTATCCTGATACCTTGCCATGGCTTTTGCCAACGTTACAACAAGCTGAATAACCTCTCCCCTACGTGGATGGTCCGAGGGTATAAAATCAAGGTTGTCAACCAAGGCCATAGCATACCAGCCGATGCTTCTGCCCCAGAAATTAGGTGATTTGCCAGTCAGGGAATCGGCCCAACGCTGGCTTTTACTTTCGTCCCAGGCATGATGGAACAAACCGGTTTTTTCATCGTAAGTATGTTTGGCGGCAGTGATCATTTGCTGAATAGCTTCATCAATCCATTCAGGTTTTCCGAAAGTGGCGCCATATTGAGCCAGAAAGGGTGAAGCCATGTACAAACCATCCAGCCACATCTGATGTGTATAGATTTTTTTATGCCAGAAACCGCCGTCGGTTGTCCTGGGATGGGCTTCAAACTGTTTCAGCAAGGTATCCATAGCCATGCGGAAACGTGGCTCTCCTGTCGCTTCATACAAGTAGAAAAGCACTTTGCCCGAATTGATATAATCCAGGTTGTAGTCTGCCCGTTTATACAGGTAGATGGATCCATCGGCAGCAATGATGCTGTCTCCCCACTGATAGACGTAATCATAGTATTTTTTTTCGCCCGTGACCTGCCAGAGCTTCATGAATGCCATACCGCCAAGGCCTTGCGTATAGCCGAAAAACAATCGCTTGCCGTGATCATACTGATACAACCGGGGGAATCGTTGCATTTCGGAATCGGCCATTTTAACGGATAGTCTGGAGGCACAGCTACAGAAAAGACCCAGGCTGAATAAAAAAAACAGGTATTTTTTCATCTGATAATATATTTTTCGTTTAAGGACAGATGGAACGCCGCATGCCGATTATCATCTGCTTGGGTGCCTGGTACAGGCATGCTCGTTTCATACTATACTAATTTTTTGTTCAAGGTAATATGGAACACCGCATGCCCTAATTATACCACGCTTGGGCGCTTTTAAAGCATGCTCGTTTTATCTGATACTGGATAACTGATTTGTAATTCGGGCATTGGAGAAACAAAGTCAAAAATACATAAAATGAAAGGAAGATGCCTCAATACAGTTTAAATTAACAGAGGCTGTTCCAATTTTGAAACAGCCTCTGTCGACACTATCCGGTTAACTTTCAGGACAGATCACTTCACAATTGCTTTGATGATTGCCGTGCCTTCCTGAGAAACGATCTTTACCAATGCAAAACCACTGACAGGAACCGTTACAGATGAACCTTCGGCAACCATGGAGGTTGTCTTTATACCGGCAAGGTTATACACGTCGATGCGGCTGCCAGCGTTAAGGCCATCGAGCATCAGACCACCTGCCACGTTACAATAGCGGACGGACAAAGTACCAGCCGGCAGGATGCTTGTAATCGTATCCTCTATTGCAGTCGTACCCTGAACCTCATAAGCACTGATGATCAGGGAAGCCGATGAAGAAGCCGTGGTCGGTTTGATTTTGATAAACCGGATATTCGGACTAAGCGTATAGGACAATGTCGTCTTTTCAGTTCCGATCTTCTCCATGCTGATGTTTTCAATGGTTCTCCAGGCAGCTACGTTAGCCTCGGCAGGAGATTCCTGGACGGACAGACCGACATTGTCGGTTCCTGTGCGACGGACGGTTACACTGATGGTGGTGGCTGTTCCAAGGAAGCAGGCCATGATCTTGTTGTTCGAATTGCTCGATGTCCAGGTCATCTCACCGTCGGCAAATGAGCCTCCCGAAGAATAATAAGCAGCCCACAATGGATACGTTCCACCGGTGTAGACAATGGTATCCTGGACAATGGGCAACGTTGTGTAAGTCTTGCCATTCAGCGCCGAGTCTCTAGTAAAGATACCAACCGCCTTGGTTGAGAAATTCAGCGTAATTCCAGCAGCCGGATTGCCCACTTTGTCGGTAATGGCACCTGCAGCTATGCTTAATGTATAATTGGAGGCATAGTTCAAACCCGTGTATGCCACCGTCAATACACCACCTGATACGGAAGGCGTTACTTTTTCATATTGTGTCTTGGTAATGGTGATGCCAGCCGTATCAGCTATCGCAACATTTTCACTGAAGGTGAAGGTTATACTGCCATCCACCCAGCTCATGACTGAATCAGCAGCAACTGATTGTGCAGTCAAAACAGGAAGGACTTTGTCATGAACATATTTGGCCGAGAAGGCACTGCAAGCTGCATTGTCTGAAGCATCCACCATGGCACCGGCAGGAATAACCAGCTGGAATGTATCAGGTTCGGCCGACAATCCACTGAAGGTAATGGTAGCTGTTGTACCGTCAATTACCGGTTCAAAAGCGACTTCACCCATGGTGATGTTGCCAGTACCACGAGCAACAGCCTTGTCGTATGTCAAGACAATCGTTCCACTGGTTGATACGGCGGACAATGCTTCAGGGCTTACAGCCGTAACGACAGGTGCCACGCTGGAGTACGGGCCGGTAGCCGTGTTGGAAACCACGATCACTTTACCGCAATACGCTATTTCAGCATCATCGGCAAACTGGGGATCCAGCAACAACCATTCGGTATTGAGCTCCAACCCTTCCTGGCAAACAATTTGCGGAACAACATCTTCGGAAATGGAAGCACTTAAAGAAGAAGAAATTGGTACAAATATGGCAAGGGTATCGCCGGCTTTAACCGTATTTTCCTCGACGAAAAATTCGATAGTGGAATTGGCATCAAACGAAACCAGACCATCATAATTGAGTTGGTCGCAACGTCCGCCCTGACCAAGACCGATACGCAATGTAGCATCTTTGCCAAAGGTGATGGGGCCTTTATTCACCGTTATTTCACCGATGCCATGGGAGCTGGCTTCGCCGCCAATTTCGATGGTACCGTTGAACGTTGTTGTTGAAGGAGCCGAGAAAGTGGGCGAGCCCTTCAGGACAGCACCTGAATCAACAATAATGTTCGACGTGGTGGCAAACGTACTGTTTGTTGTCAGACTGCCTTCCTTGGCTTCAAGATTTCCAACAAACGAATGAGTCGGATAAGTCAGTTCCCAATCTCCCGCACCCACTTTAATAATGTTATTGGTCAAACCTGATTTATTCTTAAATCCGGAATTAATGATTTTACCCCCGAAAACGGCATCCGTACCAAGTCCACCGATTTCCCAAGTGTGGTTAGTAGAACTGTTTCCCTGGCGAGTACTGCCCAACAAAGTCTTGTTGGTACCGTTTAACGCCCCGATCCGGCAAGTGGCACCGTCACGGTACATATTGGATGATCCGTTGGCCAATGTCAAATCACAACCCCATACCATCAGGATACTGTCATTCAGATTTACCGTTGCATCAGGCAAGCCGAGCGGATAACGGGTGGTATAGGTATAGCCCAAGGCTAATCTGGCAGCTGTATCGATCTGAGTGGCAAAATCATCACGCGGATAGATGTCTGTTAAAATACCGTTTGGGTCAAACTCAGCCAAACCAAACGTATCGGCAATGATAAAGGCGGCACAGGCAAATCCGGACTCTGCAGTAAACAAGATATAGGATGATTGAGAATGGTCTATGCCGGGATTGATTGTTCCTTTGAAAGCAGACATATTACCAGCCAACACTTCACGGACACACCGGTAATTCACATTAAAAACAGAGGACTCGGAACCTGTCAGTGCTCCTTCGTGAACACAGTATTGATCGAAAGTAAAGGTTCCTGTTGAATTGTCTGGAATCTCAATGTCCCATTTCATTTGTTCATAACCAGTTGTTGTTGAAGCCGTATTACATTTTGTTGTCATCAGCAGATGACCGTTATCCAAGACGACCTTAGGTCCGACAGCGGTTTCTGAAATAACATTTTTAGCGGTTTTCGGACCATTCAGGCGAATGGTTCCATTCTGAATCAGAGTACCCTGGGTGTTGTCCAGGGTGAAATTCATACCTTCCAACGTTAAAACCCCTGTGCCTTTTTGCACCAGCTGGAAATCGCCATCGATCACATACCCGGCACCACCATCAATGGCATCACTGACAAGGCTGTAGGCGTTCGGGGAATCAAAAATCATTCCGCCAACTGTCAGACTGTCTTTCAGACGGATGTAACGACGGTTGACATTCCGGATGGTCGTGTCGGTTCCGACAATGGTCGTGTCACGGAAATTAGCCAGCCCATCCGTAAAGGTTACGATCTGGCCTTCTGTAAAAGCGGACGATGTTTCGCCCGAATAGGTCTTCCAGTTCAGGCTGGAAGTATTCCATAGGGAGTCCAGTCCGTTTCCCGTCCAGATCAGATCCGGTGTTGCTGAGTCAGCCAAGGCTCCGGTACAGAGCAACAGCCCCATACCGGCCATTAAAAATGTAGTAAACTTTTTCATCATACATATTAAATTTAGAGTGAATATTTTCGGTTAAGTATCTCAATCATAGGTCTAATATACACGTATTTATCCTGGATTTAATCGTTTTTCGGTAAATACCAGGAACTTTCCGCATTCAGATCGGGAGCTGTCGTGCCTTTTCGGGCAAATTTGGCAGCCACCTGCTTATACAGAATATTGCTTCGATTGCCAGGATCGTCCATCATCCGGCGACGGGTAATTCGTAACAGGTCTTCCCAACGATGACCTTCAAAACCCAGTTCAAGAGCGGCTTCTTCCAGAATGTATTCTTCCGCCCACAGGATGGAATCCTTGTGAATATGGCTGTAATAAGTAGCAGAATCGGCCAGGAGTGTCGGATCACTGATATTTTCTGTTGCCCAGGATGGCCTGGATCGGCTGGTCAGATAGGCCCTGCCACGGATACCGGCCTGATTATTCCAGGGAGCGGTATAGTCATCATCTTCTCTGGCATCCAGGTCAAAGGGTGCCGGGTATACAAGGGTATCGACAGCAACGTTTCCGGAATAGATGATTTCACTTGGATAGTCGAGAGCAAAGGCTGAAGCAATGCCATAATTGACCATAGCCATAGCCAGGCGGGGATAGCCTGCCCTGTTGGCTGCCTCAGCATACCTTAGATGCACCAGAGCAGCCCTGTAGAGGAACCAGCGACCATCTTGTTTATAGGGGTCTACAGGTGTGGCATAATCCAGATGGATGGTATTGTTATCATCGGCCGTTTGAGTGTAGTAATCATAGGCATATTTTATCACGACCGGATCACCGTTCACCCAATCAAAACTGGCATCACGTCCACGCCCATCATACGCGAAACCATTCGATTGCTGGGTCTGGTTTTCCCACAGGCTGTCGATAGCATAATCGGAAGGCCTGAGCCTGTATTCGCCTTGTCCGGTATTGGCAAATAATTTAATGAAGGGATATGCCGGATCATATTGATAATCATAACTTATGGCCCAGATCATTTCGTATTGCAGTTCTTCGTCTGTCGTTCCCAGTGCAAACATTTCCTTCCAAGTATTGCCATAAGCGTTTACGTTACCACTGTTATAGCGCAGGAAGTTGATCCAGAAGCCAACAGGAACACTGGACGTCTGCCAGGTGCCGGAAGTTGCCTTGTATTTGTAATAATCATCATCAGCTGTTGCCAATAACAGATAATACTGCCAGGCTGCCAGTTCGTATTGATTGTTCCACAAATACAGATCTCCCAGCAAAATGCGTTTATTGATAAAACCAAGAGCTACTGTATAACCCGATTCAATATTTTCCGGCAATTCAACGTCCTCATAATCACCCATATAACTTAACGAACACATATCGGCAACCAGCAACGGCAACAACTCATCCAGTGTTTTTTCAGGGAAAAGACTGTCATTGAACACTTCTGTTTTGGTATCGATGGCTTGTGTCACGTAGGGTACAGTGCCGAAATGGATACCGAGTTGAAGATAGGTCCAGCAGCGTACGGCCATCACATCAGCATAGCGTTCCTCGTAATTGTCATTATCGAGAATGCTGGCCGCTTTCATCTTGTCAAACTGTTCCAGCACTTCGTTACAATTCAGAATGACTTCATAAAAGGGCGTGGTATTGCAGTATTCATTGTCAGCATCTGCCGTGTGGTTGTTCAAGGCTATCATGTCAGCGGTAGCATTGGAAGTTACATCAAGCAAGTCAGCCCGCAATTCATTCAGGACGACAACTCTTTCGGCAAGCTCCATGACTTTGCTATATATACCAATAACTGCCACATCTGCATCGTAGGTGGTTTGGAAAGCCTCGTCTTCAGTCAGGACATCATCCTCGCTGGCATCCAGCAAGTCGGTACAGGAACCAAATCCTGCCATCAACACGACAAGCAACAACCAGATTGGCGCGAAATGAAGGATTTTTTTCATGAGTATCGTTTTTGTATTAAGTTGAATTCGTGACATATTCATCAACGTTTAATTATTATCAGTCCTTTTGAATTACAAGCCTACCCGGACACCAAACAAAACAGAGGCCGATTGCGGTGTCAATCCGGTATCAATACCATAATACAGAGGATTCTGTGACACGTTGAACTCAGGATCGTAACCAAGATAGTGCGTAATTGTAAGCAGATTATTTCCCGTCACATACAGCTCGGCGTTTTGAATAAGCGGTACATTCGTCAACGGAAGCTGGTAGGACAAGGAAACCGTTTTCAATTTGGCATACGAACCATCTTCTATCCAACGATCGGAAAAGCGGGAATTGCCAGCCGGATCACCATAAACGGCTTTCGGAACATCGGTTTCATAGCCATCTGACCGCCAACGATTGACAACGGCACTTGTTTGATTGGCTGTACCAGTCATGGATTCCACCTCGCGTCTCAGGGCATTGTAAATGTCACCACCGATGGAATAAGTCAACAACGCACTTAACGTGAAGCGTTTCCAGTGGAGTGAAGAATTAACCGACCCCATTAAATCGGGATTCGGATCACCAATGACTGTCATGTCGTTTTCATCGATGACATTGTCGGTCGCATCCAGGTTGACAAACCGCACGTCACCACCCGAAAAACTGTACATGCTACCACTGGAGGTCTGTGTGGTCAAGCCTTCCGTACTGGCTATTTCGTCTGTCAGGTAAATACCGTTGGTCTTATAACCGTAAAATTGCCCCAAGGGCTTTCCCACTTCTGTCATGATGTAGCCATCTGCATATTCCGTCAGGGTTTGCTGGTCTCCGTATTCAAGCAAGGTGTTGGTGTTTCTGGACAGGCTGATGCCGGCATCCCATTTGACATCCCGGTTGAGAATACGTCCCTGCAAGGAAACCTCAACGCCTTTGTTGCTGAGCTTTCCATCGTTATCGGGACAAACAGACATACCGGAGGACTGATTCAGTACTTTATAACACAACAGGTTTTCGGTGGTATTCGAATACAGGTCGGCTGTCAGTTTCAGCCGGTCATCCAAAAAAGCCATATCCATACCCATATTCCGTTTGATGGATGTTTCCCATTGAAGCTCGGTATTGCTGATGTTACCTCTCACAATACCATACTGACCAAGGAAAGGCACAGAGGTATAGTATTTCTGGGCAGCATAATCACCTATGTCATCGTTACCGGAGGAACCTATTGAAAGACGCAGTTTGGCCAGATTCCACCAGGAAGGCATGTCAATAAAGTCTTCGGAGGATAAGAGCCAGGCTCCTGAAACAGAACCAAAACCGGCAAATGGAGTATCAAACATAGTCAACAAACCCGCTGCATCCTTTCCATAACGGGAAGATCCGTCCAGTGAAGCATTGACAGCCAGGAAATAGCGGTTTAACAAACCATATTCGGCATTGACATAATAGGACAACCAACGCCAGTCACCCAGAAATCCACCGGATTGTTCGTAGTCGGCATCACCTGAGCCAACAGACTTCATATTGTCGGTAGATGAATTGTATCCTTTACTCCAGTCTTCCTGCACATCGTTGTATTCAAAACGGAACCCGGCACGGACAGACAAATCATGGTTGGTGTTGAAACGTCGGGCATAATTCAGCCAGGCTTCTGAATAAAGCTGAAAATCGCGTAACGAACGCCGTCCCATCATATTATAGACTGGCCCCAGCCGGTGATCTTCATAACTCATACCAGCCATGGGATAAAAGGTACTTTCGGTTGTCCTGTCTGTTGTCAGACCTATCACGCCATTCAGCGAGACGGTTTTACTAAGGGTTAACTCGGGACGAACGTTGGCATAGAAACGATAGTTTTTGGATTTGGCTATTGTATTGGTAACAGCCACGTAGGGATTGCTGACACCCAGTACATCGGCTTCTTCCAATGTCTTGGTCTCCACGTTTGTTTCATCGTATACATAGGTCGTCATAAAGGGAGCCTTTGTCAATGCAATCCGTATGGGATTGGTATACGTTGTACCTTCATCTTTCAGATTCTTTTCGCCATAATTAAAACTCATGTTGGCACTTAAAGTCAACGTCCGGCTCATCGTGTAGCGAGAGTTAAACCGGGCAGTATAGCGGGAGAAATCGGTGCCGGTTACAACACCTTCGTGGTTGAGGTAACCCAGCGAAAGGGCAAAGACAGCAACATCATCACCACCTTTGATATCAATGTAGTAATTCTGGTTCATGCTGTTCCTGAAAATTACGTCCTGCCAGTCTGTTTCCTGATTGTACCGGTAATAATCAGGATTGCCTTCCCATCCCCAGCTTTTCTTGGTCGGTTTCACCTGATTCAGGTATGGCAGATCATTCAGTTCGCTCTGCGAATACTGACCGCTGCTTTGTAGCATTTCAGATAGGTAATTCTTGTATTCCGAAGCATTCATCATGTCATACTGGTTTGACGGCTCGAAATTCATACCCAGGTAAGAATAGAAATTGATGCGTGTCACCATTTCCTGTGGTCTGAGTGTCGTAATCAATATCACGCCATTTGAGCCTCTGGAACCGAACAAAGCTGTTCCATCCTTGATGACGGTTACTCCTTCAATGTCCCTGCCTTCTGTATAGGAAAGCGGCGTGGTGATATTACCACCAATCAGCGATGTGCCGTAGGCTGTATTGTCAAAGGGCATACCATCGACAAGAATAAGTGGCTGTGTAGTGGCATTCATGGAGTTGAATCCCCTGATATAGAAATTGGCGCCACTGCCGACAGCACCTGAACGAGCAATGGTGTTCAGGCCGGTCGCGCCCTGGAGTAATTCTTCGGAAGAGGCAACACCTCTGGTTTTAAAACCGGCTCCATCAAATACAGACAATGAGGCAGAGTTGCTAATGGTTGACATAGTCCTGAATGGCATATCAACCTCCGAATATGAACTTGAAAGTGTTTCATCATTCAGATAAACAGTGATCATCCGCTGTTGTTTGATGGGGATTAGCTGTGTGGCATATCCAACTGCTTTAATTGTCAGGGATGCGTTTTTTACCGTCTTCTTCAACGTGAAAAATCCTTTTTCATCGGTGATGGCTGATGTGACACCCTGTATGGAAACAGAAACACCACTGACAGGTTTTTTTGTCACGGCATCGAGGATGGTTCCGCTCAAAACAGCATCGGAAGGTTGTATGGATTCCTGCGCAGGTGCCAGCAGACTGATGCTGAGGGCTAACGCGAACAGGATGATGGTTGAGTATCGCATGTTATGTCTGTTTGATCGTTGGTATTATTCCGTGAACTGTGGTACTAACTCTATGTAATCCAAAAACATGGGACCGGCAAGGGATAAATTACTGTATGCCGTGTTACAAAGCCACATAGTAAGTTCCCCATATATTGTAACAGTCATAATATCCTTGTCAGAGCCTGTTACTTTAGCATCGTCATCCACATACTGGTTGTTATCGGCTGTCACTTTAAACTTGGTCAGATAAGTAACCTGAGGTGTATCATAACCGCAATAAGACTGTCCGACAAAGATGGTATCATGTTGATAATTGTTAGCAATAGCATCCGTATAGGTCCCCGTCCCCTTTGCAAGAGGTGTTTCCCCCGGCATGGAAATAAACAGTTTCTGGGTTAGCAAAAAGCCATTGAAGGTATCACCGTAATCATCAAGTGCTACATACCGGATCTTATATTTGGCCGTATTGACATTTGCCAGATATTCAATCCAATAATTGACGCCATTGAACAGGTTGCCGCTACCGGTAGCAAAGGTGACCCCATCCCAGGAGGTTGTAGCGTTCAGCATAACGTCGTACCCTCCGCTGGCCCAGCGCTTGAACCGTTTGTACAGGTATGTCGTGTTCATGCACCGGTTATAATCCTCTCCTTCGATACGGATGGTTTTAAACTTTTGATTTAACGCGATTTTGGCTACATCTACCAGGTAGATACGTCCGTTGCTGCAGTCAATCGTATCGGCTACCAATTTGGATCCAGACAAGGGTACCAGTACCTGTTCCCGATTCTTCTGGTCAGTCAACTCAATCAAGCCTTTAAACGCGTAATCGGTACTGACATTCATCCTGGCCAACGAATCCGATTCGGTGGCAACGCCCGTGTTGTAATAAGGTAAATAGCTGGTACGCATGGCTTCATAGGCAGCATCGGACACCACCACGTACGTGAACGTAGAATCCTCGCAATCCAGGGGTACTTCGTCTAAAAAAGGGTTGGCATCCATCCAGGCGGTATCGTACACGATTTTACCGGAAGCATTGATACCGATTTGAATGCTCTTTTCCGGATCCATCACCTGCGTGTTGAGTCCTGTCAGCCAATCAATCTGACTGTAACCTGTCAGTTTGGATAAACACTCCCAGATGTTATCTTTCCGGTAAATGACTTGATCTACTTTATGGATGTAACCATTGGCTGACAAGATGTCGGGTGTCAGAATGGTTGCTTCTTCAAACGTACCATTCTGCGCGTTGAATGCCATCGACTTACCATTCACTGTCAGCAACTTGCCTGTGTAGGTGGAATCGGACGCCCTGAATTTCAACGTTGTAATCATACTTCCCACGATACCCTGTACCAACTCGGCATCTGCCGTATCAACAGTACTCCAGGCCGTATTGACTGGAGCGAATACAGTACAGGACGGAAAATCACTGACGATGGAATCATAGCCGGACTTGAGCAACATATTGTAGAAAATGGATAGCTCACTATCAGCCTGAATTACTTCCAGAGCCGAACGGGTCAGATTTGAATCGGTGATGGCCGTATGATCGTCCCAATCAGTACAGGAGGACATCGCCACCAGGATAGCTCCTATCCAAAGACTGTAACCAACGCGTTTTCGTATCATTTTTATGAATTGTTTACGTTATCGGATTAATTATCGCAGGATTGATCATACGGCAGAATGGCACTGCAGGCCGTTGTCTCCAGAATTTCATTGCCACCCACGTCAAACCGGGGCCATAGCTGATTTTGATCGGACGGGATAAAATGAATCATGTCCCAATAGACTTTATTGCTGCCACTCAACCCTTCAAAACGAAGTGTATGCCGTCCTGTCTTATACACGGTAATGGTTCCCAGCAAGCGGGAAACAAATACTTTTCCTCCATTGGATTTCGGGGCTTTAGCCACGTAGTATTTCCAACCGTTATTGAGAAGCTGGGCAATGGTCTGGCTGGTCGGCATATAATCAGCCGTACTGTACACGTTGGGGAAAATCTGGTCATCGTAACCTTCCTGCAGAAAAGAAGACCGGAAGGTCATGACGTAATCCACACGTCTCCAGCAAATCCAGACTTTATACGTACCAGCTATCAGCAAAGGTGTCTTCATTTCTATCCAGGTCAGCTCTTCGGGATTTACTCCGAAATACATATTATCGTAGTTTACATACTGAAATTTTTCTCCATAGGTCTTGCTGCACGAATAGACAATGCCTTTTCCGGAAGAGGCTGCTTCAAATTCCATTTCTGAAAGCTCACCTTCCAGGAATGTCAGCGATGTTCCATCCTGCCTGAATTCTTTGAGCGCGGTCAGTTCCGGCTGTTCGGCAATATCCCAGTAAACAGGAGAAGCTTCACGCAGTTTAGGCGGCAGAAATCCGGACAGGGTATGGAAAACACCATTCTGACAGGTATAATCCGTATAATCCACATCCCTGTTCACCAGTATTCCGGCCTCTCCGAAAGCTGTAAAACGATTCAACAGCACATTGAGCTGACTGACATAAACAGTGATCACTTCTCCGTCAATCAATGTTTCTTCTGTTGAAACCAGCATCATGTCAGCCAGATAAGCCAACGACGGTATTATATGGTATTGTACGAACAGCTTCAGCAGATTGTTTCTGTTAGTGATATCAGGGCGATAAACAGCCATGGAATCAATCAGTTCTTCTACCGTGTTGATACCTTCTTCCAGCAACACACTGTCCGGTTCGGCCAGCAGGGTATACCAAGTGGTATCCGAAGCGGTATTGTCCAGTATCGTATCATATCCGGTACGTTCCAGGGCTTCAACAAACAGGGTAAAATCACCGGATTTTGAAATGGCATCATAGACAGATTCATCGGAAGGTGTCAGGACGGAATCGATTATATGAATGATACCATTCTCAGCCCGGATATCCCGTTCAACGATTTTTGCCTGACGATTGATTTCAATATAGGCCACGTTCGAATCATCCACCTTTGTAGCAGTAGTGATGTATTTCTTTAGTCCGTTTGGAGATGGAAGCCTGCCATCCACAAAATCTTCCGTGGCCAGCGTATCGTTGATCAGGTGAAAAAGAACCATGCTGTCCAGGGTGGCTGTCGGAAGTTCCTGCCAGCTGTTCACACCGTATTTTTTAGTACACCAGGCCTGTATGGCAGCGTTGGTGGGTGCAAAACAGGTATATGTACCATAGGCATGCAGTGTCCCCTGAAGACCTGTTGCCACGACAATGGCAGAAAACTCAGTCAGGGATGAGTCTTCGTTCGCCAGGTATTCATCAATCATGGGTGTTTCGCTGGTGGCGTAAACGCCCTTCATCCGATCCTCACAGGCTGTAAAACCAATAATCGCCAACCCTGTCAGAAGCAACAGCCTCCATTGATTTAGTTGTTTCATACGTTTTGAACTCATTTCGTTTTATAATAGTCGTTCTGAACCAGCAACGGGTTGTTTTCCAGTTCCTCGTAATAAATCGGCCAATAGTGGCTCCGGGTGTCCTTCAGTTTGGTTTGCAGGCTTTTCTGCTTTTCGGAAGGGGTCGATGACTGCAGTGCCATATTCAGCAAATAATTGATACTAGCATAATTATCCCGTTTGGCAAAGCGCAGGACATCGTACCAGCGTTTTCCCTCAAACATAAATTCACGAGCCCGTTCATCGAGCAGGAATTCTTCCAGTTCATCAGCCTTCAGGTCCTCTTCTGAAATGATGGTTTCTCCATCGAGCGCGTTGGATCGTTCACGTACCTGAGTAATCAGGTCATAAGCCGTACTCAGATAAACATCCGGATTGCCTGACTCTCTGGATAGTTCAATTAAGGCTTCGGCTTTCATCAGCAATACATCCGGATAGCGGTAAAAAATCCAGTTGGCATACGATTGTGCCGAAGTCCTGGCCGACCCTGTACGTGAAAGGCCCTGGTATTTCCAGATCAGCGAACCTTTATAGGCGAACGTTTTCGAACGAATATCATAGACATTGTCGGGGTCACGTTCGTAGGCCGGAAAATAGTTTGTTTCAATATTGTCCAGGTAGGCAATCAGCACATTTTTAGTACTTGAAAACAAATCATAAAAGCCGTTTGTCTTGTTTTCGTTGAAATTCAGTTCAAAAATGCTTTCGTCGCTGTTTCCGGTGGCATATAGCTGGTCAAATAAACTGGTTATATCAGCATCGGACGGGTAATAGACCGTATCGGCTGGCAGAGTACCGGTCGCTTCCAGATAAACCAACTGATGATTCACCGGAATCAGGTAAAATTGCTCTGAATCAATGATGGCATTGCAACGTAAAAGAGCGTTTGCATAATCCTCATTCCACAAGCAGACATCAGCCAGCAAAGCTTTGACAGCCCAAACCGTCATGCGGCCTTTTGGCATATCCGTATTATAAGAGGGGGTTGCTTCCATAATCGTTTCGGCATCCTCCAGATCATCGAGAATCTGTGCCATGACAACGGAATCGGCCGATTTGGCAATGGAATAGGTCTGATCATCCGACAAGGAAGCATCCAGTACCAACGGAACATCCTTGAAAGAGCGCAACAGGTAGAAATACGACAAAGCCCTGAGTGCTTTGGCTTCCGCCTTATACAAATCGGCCTCGGTTTGTGTATAGGATGCATCCAACTCATTATCAATAGGATAATCAGCATACTCAAGCACAATATTGCAATTATTGATCACGGTGTAAAAAGCACTCCACTTCGTGATGGTATTACTTTCGGCAATTTCTCCGGAAATAATGGATGTATAACTGGAATTAGGTTTCGTTCCGCCCGTGATCATGTCGGCTCTGAGTTCACCCCACAGAAAGAGGTCATTGACAAAGGTGGTATTCATCATGGCACAATAGCAACCCACTACGACTGCTTCCACATCCTCCTGTGACTGAAAATAGTCACCCAGAGTTACCCCATCTTCTGGTTCCAGGGTCAGCCAATCGGTGCAGGAAGCGACGGAAAAACCGGTCAGCAGTATAATCAAATAATATGATAGTCGTTTCATAATCATCTTCTGTTTCCTGGTTTAAAATGTAATAGTGGCGCCAAAGGCTAACTCAATGGGCTTTGGAGACCGGGTATTGTCATATCCGATCGTGTAGATATCATCCGAACTGATGGACACTTCAGGATCCATACCCGTATAATTGGTCCAGACATACATGTTCTGAGCTGTAAAATTCAACTTCAAATCGGCCAGACCTATCCGTTTTACCAGACTTTTGTCAAACCGGTAACTCAAGGTCAGGCTCTTCCAACGCAGAAAAGACCCGTCTTCCACATACCGGTCAGAGCCCAGCCAGTTGTAACCATAGCCAAACAAAGCTCTGGGCAACAGGTCTTCAGGAGCCTCTTCTTCAGAAACATATTCCCTGCGCCAACGTCTTAGCACGGCTGTGCTTTGATTGTCATAATCGTACATGTTTTCCATTTCCATTTTGGTAGCATTGACTATTTCATTACCATACCGGAAATAAAAATAGGAAGCCAGCGTCCAGTTCTTATAACTTATCGTGGGGCCAAAACCACCCGTAAAATCAGGGTTGGCATCACCCAGATAGACAACATCCAAGTAGTTGATGTTACCGTCGTTGTTAACATCCACATACCTGGCATCACCGGCCTTAAACTGATAATCAATGGACGGATAGCCAAAGCGCATGTAAACCGGATTACCATCGATATCGTAGATGTCGTTGCCATTCTTGTCTTTGGCTATGGTTTCGCTGGTATTCAAATAAACGCCGTCATACATGTACCCGTAAAAAGAACCTAAGGGCTGGTCAATCTGAATGACAGACAAGTACTCTCCGTTAGTAGTCGTTACACCGCTTTCAAGGGAAATGTATTCGGACAATTCCCTGATGATGTTCTCTGAATGGGCTATATTGAAATTGAAATCAATCTTGATGTCTTTGCCACGCACAGGCGTCGTTATGACACTCAATTCCCAGCCTTGATTGTCCATCGTACCGACATTCATACCGATAGATGAATAACCAGATGTTGTCGGCAAACTGACACTGTTCCAGTACAAGTCGCTGGTCCGTTTCCTGTAGACTTCCACATCAATGTTGATGCGGTTATTGAAACCGATAAAATTCAGACCAACGTTATTCTGTGTAGCCTTTTCCCAACGCAGATTATTGAGTGTCATGCTCTCGGCATAGACACCATTCATGCCCATATATTGATAGGCATATGTTTCGTACATACTGTAAGACAAATAGTTGCCACTTGGCGAATTGCCGTTCACGCCGTAACTGGCTCTCAGGCTCAGGTCATTCAGGAATTTAACCTGTTTGAGAAATTTTTCACCGGAAAGACGCCAGCGGGTGGAGACGCTTGGGAACAGACCGTAACGATAATTGCCTCCAAATCTGGAATTGCCTTCGTACCGGAGACTGGATCCAACAATGTAGCGGTCCAGCAAGCTGTAATTGGCGTTGATCAACGTAGACATCGAACGTACCTGGCTGGAACTGGAACTTACCCCTGTTCCAGTTGAACCTGTCAACTTTGAAAATTCAGTATCCTGCAGATAGATGGAAGCAGAATTGGAAGACACACGGCCCATCGATTCGCTACGGCTGTCACTCGTGGTCAAGGCTCCCATGGCCACCAATTCATGATTCTGGCCAAGTTTGGGCGTCCAGTAAAGTTTGTTGAATGTCTGAATACCAAACGATTTCGACTCAGTATCCAGTTGACGGTTCACGCTTGATTCATACCAGGAGCTTCCGGTGGCTACCTGAGGCAGAAATTTGTTGGTTTTCGTATTGTTAATGTCGAATGCCACGTCGGCCTGGTAACGGAATGTTTCCGGCAATATCTGGTAGTGGATGGTCAGTGTCGGCACAATACGTTCTGAAATAACTGAATTGGTGCTACTGGTGGCCATGGCTACCGTATTGTATATGCCACCGTCCTTGTCCGGATTCCAGGTTCCCTGCGGAGTTGTTTCCGGAGAAAAGAAAACAGAGGTTTGGTAACCATCCAGCGTATATTCGTAAATACTTTGGTTTGGCATTTTGGTATAAGATTTCGACAAGACATCCGTCGTATAGTTACCTTCTTTGTCCCCCCAGGTATAAGCCACATCGGCAGAGAATCGGACTTTGTCAGAAACAAAATAGTCCAGGTTCATACGGGATGTCAGACGAGTATAGGATTGTCCGATGATGGTTCCGTCCTGATCCAGATAGCCGACAGACATGCGGTATCTGGCTTTTTCACCGCCACCGCTTAATGATACATTATGATCCTGGGTAAATCCGTTTTTGATGACAGCATCAGCCCAATCGGTATTTTGTCCGAAATTGTAATAATAATACGGATTCTTGGGATCATAGAAAAATTCGGGGAAGGTATACGGATTCATAACCGTTCCTACACCTTCCTCGGCGGTATTTTGCTTGGCTTCCATAATGAGCGTCGTGTACTGGTCACCATTGAGCGTTGGAATGGCTTCCTGAGGCTGTACAAACGTACCCTTGAACGTATATTGCAATTTCGGCTTGCTGACGGAACCACGTTTGGTTTTAATCTGCAGGACGCCGTTGGCTCCTTTTGAACCCCAGATAGCGGTTGCTGCAGCATCCTTGAGCACGACAATTTCCTCTATATCAGCTGGTGCCACGTTCAGCAACGTCGCGTATTGTTCCTCATCGGCCGTGGCAAAGTCGAACGATTCATCAATGTCGGTTTCAAAGGGAATACCATCCACAACAATCAAGGGATCGCTGGACGAATTGATGGAGGTTGTACCACGGATACGGATTGACATTCCGGCACCCGGCTCTCCAGAAGAAGCTACAATGTCCACTCCAGCCATCCGACCCTGCAAGGCATCATCGATGGAAGTCACCTGCAAATCTTCAAGGTCGGCGGCATTGATTTTACTATAGGCAACCGTCATGTTGCGCTCTTTGACATTCAGCATACCATCGTTAACGGTACGCTGACCTACAACTGAGACTTCACGTAACATCTGGGTTTCTTCTTCCATTTCAATACGGAAGACAGCTTTTGAGCCAACCGGAACAGTCTGTTTTTTATAGCCAAGATAAGAAAAAGTGAGTTTAGTACCCGTTTCATTGCGGATGGTCATGGCAAAATTACCATCAATATCCGTCTGTCCGCCAGAGACAAAACGGTTATCTTTATCAACCTCCACAATACTTACCATTGGAAGAGGTTGCTTGTCAGACCGGGAAATAACAGTTCCTCTGATCAGTACCTTTACCTGAGCCGAAACGGACACACTGGAGAGCAGCAGTGCAAACAGCACAAACAGTGCTTTGGCTGATGGGTGTTTTATAAGTTTTCTCATGGTTCGTTTCATTTATTCCTGAATGGGGTCACACGGCAGATAACCGTCTATCTCATGAATCACACCTCTACGGGCATACATATTGCTTTGTTTAATGCTACTTGCAGCGACCCCTTTGGTATAAACCACCCTGACAGGGTCACCATCATCGTTTGAAACACTGGCATTTGTCTGGAACCGGAGACAGCCGTCATCCGGATCCTTGCTGACATCGACCAGCATACTCTGTTTGTTGTAAGTATAATAAGTCGGATTGGTGACAATTTCCGAATAAGAAGCCTCCTGATGGTTATAAATCACGTTATCCGTATTCAGATCATTGATAAACACGCGCCCCTGCAGGATATGGTGCAACAGGAAATTGCGGGCCTTTTGCATGTTGGCATCCGTGTTAAGGGCATCATAGGCTGGCAGATAACCATCCGCCACCGCTTTAGCCATGGCTGTATTATTAGGTATCAGTATCGTGACAAAGTCCGTTTCCAGAATTTCTTCCGGATTACTGTACACAGTACCATTAACGTCAAACAGCGTAACTGCCATCGCGTATTTTTTCCATGTACTCAGATTTGTATTGACCGTACAGGCTCCTGTTGTCGAATTAAACAAGTAATACCCCAATGAATTTTCCTCCCAGGTAGTCGGTGCATTGGCATAATCAAGCAGGTACTGAGCGTCCAAACCATAAGCCACACCATTGTTGAAATCAAGTTGTGTCTTTTTTAGGGCTACAAGATAGGAGGATGCACCTTCTCCGTCATATTTGCCCAGCATTTGTAATTGTATCTTTTTTTGCCGGGCTGCTGATGTCTGACATTTGATACGGACCATGTCACCATAATAATTCAATACGACATGATATCCATACGATGAAAAACAGGGTGTAGGAGAAACAGAATGACCGCTGGCAAACATTTCCTCAAGTGTATTATCCATCGCCGTATTTTTAATCCGGACAATAACGCAGGATTGCAACAATCGTTTCATACGTTCAGCAGCAGAAAGAGTGCCCGATACATAGGTATTTGAAAATACATACTCGTTATCATAACTCATCGTGTAATGGTTGTTTATCAAGGCGGAGTTGGCCATCAGAAGAACAATGTAATACTCAGAATTGTAGCCGTTCAGCTTGCTGCACATCAACTGGTCCGGTAACGTCCCCCCATAAGTAGCTGTATTGATGGCATTTCTCATCCAGGAATACGTTGTATCCAGCAACAACTGAGCATACACCGTTTCAAATTGCTTCGGATGGATATAGCTTGTATCATCCAGCGCATACAAAAAGCCGTTGCTGGCCACGCTGGTTGATTTGAAATTCATATCTGTAAATGTTTTGCCGTTGCTGCCCAATCCATTGAAAAATTCACCATTGGCATTCATGGAATTGGCGAAGCGGGAAGGCCAGATCAATGAAGAGGCCATGTGGGAATTCAAAAAATAATCCATGAGGGAGGAAGGCACATCGTCGATGGATTCATACCCATACATGCCAGCAAACGGGCCGATCTTTTCTTCATAGAAATGTTGAACACCGTTGTTCGAAGGAAGAACCAGTGTATAACCTGAACTTTCAGCCAATGCATCGGTATAGCCGACCCGTTCAGTATTGGGTGAAAGTGCCAGCCGGCTGAGGTCATAAAACTTAACATACACTATATTGATGTTGCTATCCGGATATAGTTCCTTATAATAAGCTGTCAGCGCATCAGCCGTCAGATAAGTCTTATAGATGTACTCGCCTCCGGTATTCTTACGATTGAGAACGTTGACAACTTCAGCGTAATCAGCCTCAGCCTCCATTAGTTTCTCAAGGTTTGACAGTGGTTTATTAACCCTGTCTACAGCATGCACAATGCCATTCTCCGCAAACATGTCTTTTTCAACGGCAGTAGCTCCCTGAATATTTTCACCGGTATATTCCCTGTCATAAAACGTCTCATAATCCAGGTTGGTCAGACTACGCTTGTTGAAAATGGCAGCCATATAGGTAGGTATAAATTTATAATTGTTTTCTCCTATGACTGCTGTTGAAGTACTGGTGGCATCAAGCACCCAAACAGAGTCACCCTGGTATGCTTCCTTGTGGATGGTTTCATAAAATGCCGTCTTTTTCTTGATACTGGCAAGTGTATCCCACCCTTCCGTCAGAATGTCTGTTAACTCTCCAAATTCAAACGTATTGAACACCATGGAATAACCCACGATGGTATCGGCTTCGGCGGCAGAGATGTCATTGATGGACCGACCATTCAGATAAATGGCAAACGCGCTGTCTGTCGGAGCAAAAACCGTGTAATTGCTGGCCGATTTTAAAATACGTGCATACAACGTCTTGTCAACACACGTCAGGTAACAGGTAAATCGGCCATCCTCTTGCAGCATTTCATAAATGGGTGGTTCCAGCCAGGTTGGTCTGCTATAATATCTGTCAAATTCATCATCGCCGCATGCACCGAGCAATAAGCAGAGAATCAGCGACATCAGACTAAAAATTGTTTTCTTCATATTGGTTGCGAGATTAGACGCAGATAAGGTTTCTTGTGTTATTCTGACTATAAGGTCCTTTATAAAAATCACTTTCAAGGCATCGGTTTAAGGCCCTCCCATTTTACTTTCCATTTTCCGTCTTTGGGAAATCCAGGACAGTCGCCTTTGCTGCCATCCCAACCGGCACACATCATGGAAATCGCTGTCAGCAAGCCTCCGTTGCCAGGCAGATAAATACGCAAACGGCCATCCTGATAATTATGCCCGTTCACCAGATAGGTATTGGTCCGTTTATCCATAAGCAAGGCACTGACAGCTTTGTCAGGCTGTCCCAGACGGGCGGCATTCATGGCTGTCATCGGATAATCCCAGCCCCAGGTCTTGCCCCAGTTCCAGTTGTCCCAAATCCAGTTGAGCGTGTTTGTCATGATATCTTTCCGAACCAATCTGGAAAATGGCAGCATGCCTACCGCTCCCAGTACAGCCATGTGATCGGAAGAATAGCGGGTATCCAGATAGGTGTCCGTCGCCGTTTCGGCTGCCAGGTACAAACCATTCTCATGAGCCAGCGGTGATAATTTATCCAGTACAACCTCCCATTCCAGATTTTTTGGCATGCCCAAACGAAGACGCCACTGCTGAGCCACACTCAAGGCAAAATGCCAGTAAGATAACTCAAAAGGCGGATTGACCGTTTCAGAAGCCTTAAGGGTTTCCTGAGCAGGAATGGCCCCTTTCAACACGTAACGGTCTTCAATATCTTCATAATCCACATAATCGGCCATGAATTCCGCTGTCTGAAACACCAGGTCTTTGTACCTGTGAAGCGTAGCTGAATCAGGATGACTTCTGTACAGTAATTCAGCGAAATAAATAACATGCGGTTGCTGCCAGATCAGAAAAGAGCCTACTTTAGAAGGTGCTTCAGTAGCAGAAGGATCCGTCATCTTCATCCAGCGCACACCTTTCCAACCTTGCCGGTTAGCAATGGCTGCTGCCGCAGGTTTAGCTGCCTGGTACCAGTCCATGCTACGTTCCAGTAAGTCGGGACGACCCCACAAGGCAAAGTGAGCACTGTGCCACCAGTGCATCTCCAGATGGAACTTGCCATACCAACTATTGTAGGTAAGGCCCGTTTCCTGAGGTGGATACATGCCGGCACACTGAATGGCAGTCAGGTATTGTGACAGCACCACCCTGCGCTCCAGTTCAAAAGCCCGTGGATCGGTGCAGGCTGAAAAATCAACAGCCCCGCCGCGTTTCCAGTAGTGATTCCACCATGTTCTGGTAGTGATCTGGTCATCTGCAAAGGTAGTAACCAGTGATAAAGTATCCTTGTCGAGCGGATTGCCTTTCAAAAAAAGGCAACTGAATGACAACTGGTTGCCGGCAGGTGTCAGTCTGAAATCATGTGTCCCTTTTTGAGTAAACGCAGCATCGCCTTCCCACGATATCTTAATATAATAGGTATCATCATTCAACTGACGTTTCAAAACAACTGATCCCGGCTCCTGGCTGATGATGCTTGTCAAATGCTTGTCTGGCTGGCTCCAGTCACAGGCGTAGTCAGAATGTTTGCCCGTTGGATATGGAAATTGCAACTTCACGGAAAGCCGGCCAGTCAAAAACAAAGAAGATGTAATACTGGAAGAAACTCTGTCCTGGTCAGGTAAACACAAGGTCCTGACATCAACCTGATATTCACCAATATTAAAAGAACTGGTAATCAGTCCGTTCCAAAGATTGAGCAATTGATTGACGTGCTGGATGTCCGCAGGCTGGAAAGTCGAACGATCTGGCTTCAGCAGGTCGAGACCAATTATACCAAGATGCAGACGATGTGGATTTTCCCTAAAGTAATTGGCAGCATCCTGATTGCGTCCGGGTTCGTTAAACTGAACCGAATAAGGCTCCTTCTTACCATGATAGTCATAGGATTTCCAGGTTTCTTGGGGTTTATAGCCCTTGACATTTGGAAAACTGTGCCATCCCCATTGAGCCTGCGTTCCCAGCGGCACACCCATCTCATAAGAAGCTGGAAATGTTTGTAAACCGGTAGCATCGACCGTAAAAGCGAAATTCCCGTTGCCGACAGACAAAGAGGCTAATGAATCGATACTATGAATACGTACAGTATGTCTGGAAACCAATGCTTCCCTGTCTATGGGAGTTTGTTTGTATTTAGCCGCCTGACAGGGAAATCCTGCCAGCAAAGCACCCATCAATATCAGAACAATGACATTGTTTCGCATGGTACAATCAGATAAAAGGCTCATTTATACAAAGGTACGTTATTTGTATGTTGAATCTCCACTTTTTCGCCATTTTCCCCGCCAATGAATACATTTTTCAGGTTCCAGTTTTTCGCCCAATACATCCGGCCAGGATTTTCGGCCGTAATGTGCACATTCTTCAATGAAAAGCCCTCTACCGGCGAAGCTTCAACACCTTCACAAATCAAGGCAACCTGACACGATTTCGCCTGAATGTCTGTAAAATGGATGTTCCTGAATATGGGTAATCCTTTTTCGGGTGGATCGACCGGTGTCAGCATTACTTTCCAATGAGCGGGTATGCTATCCCATACATAAGGAGCCGGCAGTCTTGAATAGCTGTAGCTGGGATTCCAATTCAGGTTGATCTGAAACGGATCCCTGATGTCCTCCATCTTGATGTTTGCCAACCAGATATCTTCCACAACGCCTCCTCTGTTCAGGGCAGATTTGAACCGTAAGCCTACTTTGGTGCCAAGAGCTGTCATGTCATAGGAAATGATGTGACGGATACTGCCTGAGGTTTCACTGCCACAGGTGAACAGACCGTCTCCCTGACGGGCCGTGCAATTACGGATCACCACGTATTCGGTAGGCCGGTTGACCCGTAAGCCATCCGCATCACGCCCAGCTTTCAGGCAAAAATTGTCGTCGTTGCAACTGATATCACAATTTTCCACCAATACTCTTGTAGATGAATCGATATCAATGCCATCGGTGCTCGGCCCTCTTCCGGCATTGTTGTTGTTGACAAGAATGCCATCGATGGTTACCTGATTCGAATATAAGATATGAACTGTCCAGAAACCAGCTTCAAAATAACTGTTTCCTTTCATGGTGACATTCGTACAGTTCTGAAACAGGATCATGCGGGGACGCATGCAATCATAATCGACAATCCACCGTAAACTACGATTGTCGTAATCGTAACGCATGGTCCAGTATTTGTCCCAAAAAACTTTTCCTTGTCCCCAGACTTCGCCTTCCCCGGTAATAGCTACTGTTTCCTGATCAACGGCGGAAATCAGTGCTGCCGGCCATTTCATTTCAATACCGGCCACCCGTGTGTCTATGACCGGATAATGAATAATATCCTGGCAGCCGTACAACCGGACACCTTTGGGAATATTGAAATTTACACCGCTTTTTAAAAAGACAGAACCCATGCAATAATCTCCCGGGGTGAATGTCACCATGCCACCACCACTGGCAGCACAGGCATCAATGGCAGTTTGAATGGCTTTGGTACTTATAATGGCGGTGTCAGCAACAGCCCCAAAATCAACGACATTGAAAATGTGATCGATGGAAGGTATTTTCTTTGCCCCAACTTCTCCTATCCATTTAAAATTCGGAATGCCTTCGCGAATCATTTTGGGAGCACAGGATGTGAACAACAGGAACAATAAAAGGGTTGACAGGCATCGTGTCAGTTTCATGATTGTTAGTTTTTATCCTGGACAAAATTAGAAAAAACCCATCAACAGACCAACCCTTCAAGCATGATCTCAAAAAACGAATGCACTATTAAATTTATATATAATACTGTATATCAATAAATTAGGCTACCTTTTAAAGATAGCCTAACCCATTTACCCACCTATTTCCACCAAATATTACACATGGTAAAAAATAACGGCTTATTTAAATAGCCAGCGATAGAGATCATTGCCATTGGCATAGATCAATAATGCCAGCAACAGGAACATGCCTACCATCTGAGCGTACTCCATAAATTTAAGGCCTGGCTTACGACGGGTAACCACTTCATATAACAGGAATAATATGTGCCCTCCGTCAAGGGCTGGAATAGGTAGAATGTTCATGAAAGCCAGAATAATGGACAGAAAAGCTGTCGTTTCCCAAAAAATTTCCCAACTCCACTGTGCCGGAAACAGACTGCCAATGGCACCAAAACCTCCCAGGCTCTTGGCTCCTTCCTTGGTAAAGGCATACTTCATGTCACTGGCATAGCCTGTTAATTTGCCTACCCCTTTCTGTATGCCTGCAGGGATAGATGCCAGTACGGAATACTCAATTTTTTGTGTCGGAAAGATTTCACTGTAGTACCTGGGATAAAATCCAATCTTTCCACTTTCGTCGGGCATGACGGAAAGTGTCATCCTCCGACCTTCACGATAATACGTCAGGGTAATCAAACTGTCCTTATGTTGAAACAAGGCATCAGCAAAATCTGAGAACGTTTCAGTTATCACACCATTGATGGCAACCAGGCTGTCGTTTGGCAGCAGACCGGCTTTCTTCGCCGGAGAACCGTTCGTCACATCGCGAATAACTGTTGGAAAACGGAAAGCGGCAAAACCTTGTTTGGCAGCCATGATTTTTTTAATGAATTCATCGGGTACATGTACGATGGTTTCTTTTCCATTACGCAAAACCGTTACTTCCGAAGCGGCATCGATGGCACGCAACGTTTCTTCATCGAAACGTTCAAAAGGCACACCGTCAGCAGCGAGCAGACAATCACCATCAACAAAGCCAGCTTCATGGGCTGCCGGCGAAAACTCCATACCCATCGGTGCTTTCTGAATGGGCAGGTACTCTTCACCCCACGTATGCAGAACAGCCGAATAGATACACAAAGCCAGCAGGAAATTGAACAAGACCCCTCCAGCCATGATAAGCAGACGTTGCCAGGCTCGCTTGGACCTGAATTCCCAGGGCTTTTCCGGTTCAGCCATGGCTTTTACATTCATGGATTCATCAATCATACCGGAAATGGCACAATAACCACCCAAGGGCACCCATCCTACCCCAAATTCTGTAGCCTCAGGTATTTCCTTGAAGCTCTGCGGAGCCGTTTTCGAGAACCACGAGAAACGCCACTTACCCCCCATTTTCTTAGTACGGACAATGGAAAATAGCGGGTTGAAGAAGAGGTAAAATTTCTCCACCCTGACCTTGAATAAACGGGAAAACAAAAAATGGCCCAGTTCATGAATCAATACCAAAATGGATAAACTAAAAATGAGTTGCAAGGCGCGGGTCAGAAATATTTCCATACAAGTGATAGATTAAATTAGTTGATTTGTAAAAATGTCCTGGCCAAAGCTCTGGCTTCTCTGTCTACTTCCACATAATCATCATACGTGGGATTTAATTTGAAAGTGGTCTTTTCCATCGTTTTCTCAATAACGGTTGAGATACCCGGAAAACTAACCTTATCGTGCAGAAACGCATCGACTACCACCTCGTTGGCGGCATTCAGGGTACAAGGCATAGTGCCTCCGGCTTCCATCGCCATATAGGCTAATGCCAGGTTGCGGAAACGTTTTCTGTCCGGCTGTTCAAAAGTCAGTGACGAAAACCGGGAAAAATCCAGTCTCGGAAAATTGGTTTTAAGCCGTTCCGGATAGGCAAATGCATACAAAATAGGCAACTTCATATCAGGAAGCCCCATTTGAGCCTTAACAGAACCATCATGGAACTGCACCATGGAATGGATGATTGATTGAGGATGCACCATCACATCAATCTGATCTGTTTTTAAATTGAACAGCCATTTGGCTTCAATCACTTCAAAACCCTTGTTCATCATGGTAGCGGAATCGATGGTAATCTTGGCACCCATGTCCCAGTTGGGATGCTTCAGGGCCTGTTCTTTCGTAACTTTTTCCAGTTCCTTTTCGGAAAAGGTACGGAACGGACCGCCTGAGGCTGTCAGTATGATTTTCTCAATCGGATTATGAAATTCCAGGCATTGAAAGATAGCGGAATGTTCGGAATCAACAGGCAATATCGGCACACAATACCTCGTAGCCAGATTCTTGATGATTTCACCGGCAACCACCATAGTTTCCTTATTGGCCAGGGCAATGGTCTTGCGGGCCTTGATGGCTTCAATGGTAGGTTTCAGGCCGGAATAGCCCACCATAGCTGTCAAGACAATGTCTATGGGCTCTGATTGAACCACCTGAGCAATAGCTTCACTACCTGCATAGACTTTGATGGGGTATGTAGCCAATGCCTCCTTTAGTCTGGGATATAGATCCTTGTTAGCAATGATTACGGTATCGGGTTGAAATTCTATAGCCTGCCTGATTAGTTTATCTACTTGATTGTTGGCTGTCAGTGCATACACTTCAAACCTGTCAGGATGTGCTCGTATAACATCCAGCGCCTGGGTACCGATAGAACCGGTGGAACCAAGTATGGCGAGTTGTTTTGCAGTATCGGATGGTTTCATACAGAACAACTATACTAAAAGATGACGCATTCAGTGGGATTCTGGGCAATGCCTTTTTGCCAGAGCTCAAAATAAAGGTGCTGATTTTCACTGTTACCACCAGCTTTTCCTACCATGGCAACCGCTTCACCGGCTTTTACAACATCACCTTGCTTTTTAAGCAACTCTGTTGTGTATTTGTAAACAGACACATAATCGTTGGCATGCTGTATCTGAATTACATACCTGAATTCGGGATTGTATCCGGCGAAAACAACAGTGCCGGAAAGCACTGATAAGACGGCCTGTCTGTCTGTCACCCGGATATCCACCCCGTATTTTCGCTGATTCGGATTGAAAGAAGAAAAAACGTCACCTTTGACAGGCGGATAAAAAAGCACAACATCCTTGGTTTCCTGTGTATTCAATGTAGAAAGGTTGTATCGCTCCTTTTCCTCGTAGGCTTTCCGGAAAGCGGCTTCTTTGCGGGTTATCTTCATCAGTTCAAGGTGACGGTTAGCCAGTGTATCAATCGGAATCTGACGACCTTCAGCATCTGTACTGTCGACGGTGATAGTACCTGCAACGATGCCTTTGACAACATCGATGTAAGTGGTCTGTTTGTTGATCACATCTGTCAGCGAATCCAGCCGGTAAGCATTTTCAATCATCTGGTTGTGTACGCTGACTTCCATATAATGGGGCATAAACGAACCTATTGGGGTATAACGTATCAGGAAAAAAGAAAAGAAAAATAGCACGATAATGGCCGATAAGGCAAGAAAGATACCATCCAGACCAGACACGCGCAAGGAAAAAATAGCCTCGAGCGTACTTTCATTAAAAATGGATAGTTGAAATTTCTTTTTCAACTTTTCGTAAAGGATCCGTATCTTTTTTTGTTTCACGCCTGACTGTCGTTTGGCCAATAATCTGCGAAATTAACAAAATACCCGGCATTGAAGAAACCGGACACCTTAAAAAATGATAACCCGGCCTGTTTCCGGATCAAAACCAAAATCGTTACTGTGAAAAACTGCCTGAATAACGCCTTGTTGCATCAAGTCAGCCGGTGATCCCGTTGCAACGCCACCTTGCGGTTTCATCAGCCAGATATAGTCTGCCAACCGCAGTGCCAGATCGATTTCATGGGTTGATAACAAGATAGTTTTGCCTGTTTCCCTGGAAAGTTTCCTAAGCAACAACATCATTTCAATCCGGTTCGGCAAATCAAGGTGAGAGGTTGGTTCATCCAGAAATATAACAGGTGTATCCTGAGCCAGTGCCTTGGCGACCATTACACGCTGTCGTTCTCCATCGGACAATTCCTGAAAGAAACGGTGTGTATAGGAAGTCATCCGGACGGCTTCCAGCGCTATATGAATGATGGATTCATCTTTTTCGGACAATTTTCCGGTAAGAGTGGTATACGGATGTCTGCCCATGGCAACCATTTCATAGACGGTTATGTATACGACCTGAACGGCCTCTGTAAGTACCAGACTCATTATTCGGGCCCTGTTATGTAATGATAGGGTCTGTAGTGGATTGCCTCCTATTCTGATGGAACCAGACAAGGGTTCCTGCAATCCGCCAAGCGTCCGTAGCAATGTTGATTTACCACAACCGTTTGGTCCAAGAATAGCAACCAACTCTCCGGCTCCGGCATGAAGGCCAAGTTGTGTCTGTACCTGCCTGGTGTTTCTACCCTTTCGGTAGCCAATACTGAGTTGTGTCGTTTCTATCATTCCTGCAGATTCAATAAATCATCTGGCAAGGATACCCACATTTTGCGCTCTGAGGCATCTACACCTGTAATAAACGTTCCGGCAACCGGTATCAATACTTCTTTCTGACCATCGGAGACAACCAGTAATACATTGATGGTGGAATCTTCTGCAGCGACAATTTCCCCTATTGATCCGGCAGCCTCATCAATTACAGAATAACCAATCAACGCGTTCCAGTCATCTGGATCTGGTTCATTTTCATCAGCATAAGCAACAGGATAACACACTTCCTTCCCAATCAGAGACTTGGCTTGTTGCTCGTTTTCTACGCCATTAAGGCGAACCAGAGCCGAAGAACCGGACTGGATACGACAAGACTCAATAAAAAACGGCACTAATATACCATCCATATCCATCACCCAATAAGGAGCCTCTGTCCGGTCAAAGACATCGGAAGTATAGGAAAATGCCAGCTCTCCGGAAATACCATGAGCCTTATAGAAATGTCCGATGGGAAAAACAGCTGTTCGTCTGATCATATCATTGTCGGTGAATCCTGGCTCCAAGCCGGTTCAATCGTTCGTCGATGTGTTGATAGCCTCTGTCGATCTGTTCAATGCCATGAATGGTACTGGTGCCTTTGGCAGACATAGCCGCAATAAGTAAGGCTATACCGGCTCTGATATCGGGTGAAGACATTACACTGCCCCTCAGGGAATGTTTCTGACCTAATCCTATGACAGTAGCCCTATGGGGGTCACATAAAATGATCTGCGCACCCATGTCGATGAGCTTGTCCACGAAAAACAAACGGCTTTCGAACATTTTCTGATGAATCAGCACACTGCCTTTTGCTTTAGTTGCAACGACCAGCAAGACACTGAGCAGGTCGGGTGTCAAGCCAGGCCAAGGCGCATCAGCAATAGTCAGAATGGAGCCGTCCATGAAAGTATCGATGGTGTAACTTTCCTGAGAGGGGATGATTATATCATCGTTCCTGTTTTCCAGCTTTATGCCAAGACGGCGAAAACTATCCGGTATCAGACCAAGTTCAGGATAGGCCACGTTGGAAATGGTTATGGCTGATCCTGTCATGGCTGCCATGCCAATGAAACTGCCTACTTCAATCATGTCCGGCAGAATGCGGTGACGACAACCACCCAGCGATTCGACTCCCTCAATAACCAGCAAGTTGGAACCAACGCCGGAGATTTTTGCACCCATGTTGTTAAGCATGCGGCACAATTGCTGAATGTAAGGTTCGCAGGCTGCATTGTAAATGGTAGTCCTGCCTTTGGCCAGCACTGAGGCCATCAAAATGTTAGCCGTTCCTGTAACGGACGCTTCATCCAGCAACATGTAACAACCGGTCAGTTTGTTAGCATCTACTTTATACAGATAACGGTCCTGATCATATTCGAACCGGGCTCCCAGTTTCTGAATGCCAATAAAATGGGTATCGAGTCTTCTTCTTCCTATCTTGTCACCTCCTGGTTTGGAAATGACGGCTTGACCAAAACGTGCCACCATCGGCCCCACCATCATGACCGAGCCCCTGAGAGCTGCACTTTTTTGCAGATAACCGTCGGAATACAGACGATCCAGCTGCAAGTCATCGGCTTTGAAACACCAGTCATTGTCAGACAGGCGGTTTGTCTTTACACCCAAACCAGCCAACAGGTCAATGAGATTTCGTATATCGAGAATGTCAGGTATGTTTTCGATAATAACTTCCTCTGCCGTCAGCAGGGTAGCACACAAGACTTGCAACGCTTCGTTCTTGGCTCCCTGGGCTTCAATCGTCCCTGATAATTTGTAACCGCCTTCGACAAGAAATGAGCTCATATCATTTAGGGTTTTTCCGGTTATTGCCTTGGTTTTGACGTTGAGCCGGTTTTCTGTTAACCAATTCCCTGACTTCCAGCAAATGGACTGTTTCCTCGTTGACTTCAATTTTATTGCCTGACATCAGACGCAGGTCGTCAAATATTTTCTGGTCATCTACCGATTCCCGGTTCCAGGAAAGGATACTTTTTTTCATGTGATTGGCCATTAACTCTATCAGCCTTGTTCGTTCAGGTCCGTCCTCCATGGCAATGGCTTTGTCAATCAGATCTTCCAGATAACGGCCGTAATGACGTATCTTGATTTTTCCATTGCTGTAAGGCACAGGCTCTGGTTTGGAATTGAGTTCTTCCTTCTGAACCAGTTCATAGGGATAATCAATATCCAGCTTGAAATCTGACATGATAGCCAGGTGATCCCATAACTTATGATTGAAATCCGGTACATCACGCAAATGAGGAAACAGGTTTCCCATGATGCTGATGATGGTCTGGACGCATCGCTTGCGTTCTTCCCTGTCCTCAAGGGTCAACGCGTAATCAACCATCCGTTGGATGTTCCGTCCGTATTCGGGGAGATTGAGTCGTTTTTGTTGGGTATTGTAATCCAGTTCGTTTACTTCCATATTGATTGACTATTTAATTATTTTACAGGAATCAGGTGCTTTTTGACAGTTGCCACAAAATCTTTGAGATAGAATGGCTCAAAATAAGCAACATCGACAAATTGCTTTTCTGAATAAGCCTTTTCAGCCAAATATATCATGGCATCAGCTGCAGGTATCAGGTTTTCATCAAAACCGGCCTTTTCCGAATGAATGACCGCTCGCAGTTTCGCCGCCCCGTTGCCTGCAAAAAAGACAGCATGGCTGGATAACTCCGTGTCGAAACTGTGTTCATCGGCAATGACAGCGTTCACAGGTTCCAGGCAACAGCCTGCTTTGTCATACAGGCTTGTATACACTTCCATGCGTCGGGCATCCATGACTGGCCGTATCAACGCATCGCCTGGCAATACACGGTTTCGCCGGCAGGTGTCTGCCATCAACTCCAGCGTCGGAATTGCAATAAGCGGAATCCGTAAAGCGTAACAAATACCTTTGGCAGCTGATACACCTATGCGAAGCCCTGTATAGGAGCCTGGTCCGGCACTGACAGCCACGGCATCCGGTTTCACGTTTTTCTGCTCAGCCACACTAAGCGCCCCATCAATAAAAGGGCCTATCAATGAAGCGTGCGAAGGCCCTTCCTGCTCTTTTCGGATAAACAGTACACGGCCATCCTCGCTCAGGGCAACTGAACAAACGTTCGTTGAGGTTTCTATATGCAATATCAACGCCATACAGCTTGTAAAAGTACAAAAAACACCGCACATCAAGCCCCATTCAACAAATAAAATTACTTTTGCAGAAAATACGCTACATTATGATTCAATCCATGACAGGCTATGGTAAAGCCGACTGTGATGTAAAAGGCAGAACCATTACTATTGAAATCAAATCACTGAACAGCAAACAACTGGATCTTTCGACACGTGTTCCCGCTGCATACAGGGAACTGGAGATGGCCATCCGCAATGACATACAGCGTCGGGTGATACGTGGGAAAGTGGACATCAGCATCAGCTTCGACAATAACAGCAAGGATAGCCTTCAGCAAATAAACGCGGATGCTTTCCAGGCATACCTGAACCAGTTGAACGCTGTGGCCACCCAGCTCAGCATAGCACCTCCGGCAGACCCGTGGCCGTTGCTTTTCCGTATGCCGGATGTCATCCGCACAGACAATCAGGAGCCTGACGAACAGGACTTCAAATTGGTATCGTCGGCAATAGATATCGCCATCAGCCGGTTTATTGATTTTCGTATTCAGGAAGGCACCATGCTGGCCAAGGTCTTTGAAGAGAAAATCAGCCGGATTGAATTCCTGTTGGAAGACATCAAACAATTCGAATCTGAACGCATCGAAAGCATTAAAAGCCGCATCACTGAATCACTGGAAAAACTGGGCAACGGGGACTACGACAAAAATCGTTTCGAGCAAGAGCTGATTTATTACATCGAAAAGCTGGACATCAACGAAGAGAAGGCACGTCTGGCCAATCATTGTCAGTATTTCCGGTCAACCATGCAGGATACGGAAGGGCAGGGCAAGAAATTAGGCTTCATCACCCAGGAAATCGGCCGGGAAATCAATACACTTGGTTCCAAATCCAACCACACGGCTATGCAGCAAACGGTGGTATGCATGAAGGACGAACTGGAACAAATCAAGGAACAGGTATTAAATGTTTTGTAGCATGCAGAAAGGGAAAATTGTCATATTCTCCGCACCATCAGGATCGGGAAAAACCACACTGGTACAATGGTTGTTAAGTCAGGGACTCAACCTGGGTTTTTCCGTATCGGCTACCAGTCGCCTACCCCGCCAGGGTGAACAGCATGGCAAGGATTATTTCTTTCTGACACCAGCCGATTTCAGACAGAAAATTGAGCAAGGTGCCTTTCTGGAATGGGAAGAAGTGTATACCGACAAATATTACGGTACACTTCGCGATGAAGTTGAACGCATGATAGCCGAAGGCAGAAACGTGCTGCTGGACATCGATGTCAAAGGAGGCATCAACATCAAACAGATCTATGACGAGAAGGCTTTGTCAGTCTTCATCCGGCCTCCGAGTATCGAGGTTCTTCGCGAACGGCTTGAAAATCGCGGGACAGACAGCCCGGCCATCATACAGGAACGGGTAGAAAAGGCCGCCTGGGAACTATCTTTTGCCCGGCAATTTGATGTCACCATCACCAACGATAACCTTGAAACCGCGAAGAAAGCTTGTTTCGATACTGTAAAAAGCTTTATTTCACACCAATGACAAAAACCATCCGTACCGGCTATTTTGGAGGATCATTCAATCCCATTCACGAAGGCCATATCAGACTTGCCGACTTTATATGCCGGAAAGGTATGGTGGACGAGGTATGGTTTGTGGTCAGCCCTAAAAATCCGTTAAAACCGACAGCCGATCCAAAGGATGCTCAGCAGCGCTTTCAAGAAGTTCAGCAGGCATTATCAGCTTATCCTGCCCTGATTGCTTCTGATTTCGAGTTTAACCTGCCTATTCCCTCCTATACGGCAGACAATCTGCGTAAAGCTGTCTTAATGTATCCGAAACACGAATTCATACTCATTATCGGTGGGGACAACCTGGACGTGTTTGAACAGTGGAAAGAGTATCAGTACTTGTTGAATCAATTCGATATACTGGTTTACCCAAGAAATGGAGCCAGCAATCGTATTCCTTCGGGCTGGCAGCGTGTCACGCTGCTGGATGCTCCATTGATGGACATCTCTTCCACTCAAATCCGCGAACAGACTATCTCGGTAAACAATGGCCGGTGAAGTTGCGGCCTTAAAAAGTCAACGTTAGCCAAGCTCGAAGCTGGTAATCCCAAAGATCCGGTTCATGGGTAAAACCGGTTTTTCACCCTTGTACATGCGTGCTGTTTCGAAAACAGGAGCCATTTCATACGCTTTTGCCAGACGGACAGCATCCATGTTTAAATCGGGAATATCCAGATAATAGGGTATATTCCGCGACACATCCGCAATCAGGCAGGCAAACAGTTTTTCAGCGATGGCCGGATTATCCGCAAACAAGGGACCGATTTTAAATCCATGACGACAAGGACGGATGACACCATATCCCTTGAGCTGGTTATTTTCCAGGAAGCCAAGTGCCTTACTACCCTTTTGAGTAATCCAGCTTTTCAGGAATCCTGACCGGTCGGCGGGGAAAAAGGGTTTGTCATACGCATTGATCGACTCAAAGGGCATGTCAGACAACGGCACGATCTGGGGGCAGCAGATGGCAGGCACACCTCCCGTTCCCATGAAACGGTAACTTTTAAAAGCCATCCGGAAACCAACGCTTTCATAGTTTCCCTGTTTGGCCATCACACCATCTATGCCAATTGTCCTGCCTTGTAGCCGTTCCAGACAAGCCTTTCCAAGATAATAGCCATACCGATTGCCACGATAGGCTGGTTTTACCAGAAAAAAACCAACAAACGAAAAATCCTTTCCGAAACGTACGGCAGAAATACAACCAATCGGCTCATCGCCCAGATAGCCCATCAGGAATCCTTTCGGATCAGCCGTGTAAAAACTGTCGGCATCATGCAACCCTGGATTCCAGCCTTCGGCAGCAGCCCATTCAATGGCTAAATCTACCTCTTCACGGCTCATCTCCTTAAAAGTAACTTGTTGTTTCTGCATGATGAATCAGAAAATCACAAAAATGATACGTTGCTTTTCCTTGAGCTTATACTTTCTTCACCCGGACAGCATTCATACCTTTCATACCTCTTTCAAGCTCAAAAGATACCATGTCGTTTTCTTCAATGGGTTGAAGCAGCCCATTTACATGAACAAAGAATTTTTCCTGTGTGGCAAGGTCCTTTATAAATCCAAAACCTTTTGAATGATTGAAAAAGTCCACTTTCCCCTTTCTGACGGGATCGAATTGTTCCGCTTCCCGCTTAGGAATGGATATTTCAATACTTTCAGCATTGACTTTCCTTTTGTTTTCTGGATTCGGCGGTGTATCCGTGATGTTTCCGAATTCATCCACATAAGCAATCATATTGTCAAGCCCCCCACCTGGTGAGTTGGCTTTTCGTTCGGCTTGCTTCTGTTGCTTGTCCTGACGTTTTTTTGAACGTAACTTTTCTTTCTCTTTCTTGTTAAAGGTCTCTTGTGATTTTGCCATTAAGTATTTAATTAATAAATTGACTGTCCAATCCGTATTCTTCTGCTGATTGCCTAGCAAAGATACGATAAATTCTGTTCATTATTGTCAATTCAGCCGAATACATGTACCTTTGTATCCATCTTAATCCGACAGGTACATTGAATGCTGTCTTTCGCTTCATTAAAGACTGGACGCTCCCCATTGCCATGATAACAGGCGTGGTGTTTTACAAATTCTTCGACAACTTGTCGGGAATTATTCCTGTGCTTATTTTTTGCATGCTATTACTGACATTCAGTAAACTGTCGCCCCGTAAAGTTCGTTTTTCACCGCTGCATGCCTGGTTGGCCGGCATTCAGCTGATTGGCAGCATACTTATCTACCTACTATTAGCTCAATTTGACAAGGTAGTGGCCGAGAGTGCGTTAATTTGCATCTTTGCTCCTACTGCCACATCGGCTGCTGTCGTTACCGGCATGTTGGGAGGCAGTGTTGCCGTCCTGACCACCTATACTCTGATTTGCAATCTGATGGTGGCCATTGTCGGGCCATTGCTGTTTTCATTGATTGGCACACATGCCGATATGACCTTTTGGATGTCGTTTCTGCATATTTGTATCAAGGTGTTGCCTTTGTTGCTGCTACCATTGGTTCTCGCCTGGAGTCTGCAACGATTCACCCCGGCCATTCACCGCAAGATAACCAGCTTTCATGGCCTTGCTTTTTACATGTGGGCGCTTGCCTTGATTATCGTAACGGCCAGGACAGTCAGTTTTATCGTAAATCAGGAAAATGCCCATATAGGCAGAGAATTGATTATTGCCGGAACATCAATGATTATCTGTGCCCTGCAATTTTTTATCGGTAAAAGAGTGGGAAGACATTATAGGAAAACCATTGCCGGCGGACAAGCTTTGGGTCAAAAAAATACGGTATTGGCCATCTGGATGGCCCAGTCATTCCTGAATCCGGTATCTTCGCTGGGGCCCGCCGCCTATGTACTCTGGCAAAATTCCTTCAACTCCTGGCAACTCTATCGTCGCCGGAAAAAACAAGCTGCTGAAAAACAAGCCATATAATGGCCGGTTGAAGTCATGGATGATGGTAGGGTTCTCCCTTCAGAATGGTCATGGCCCGATACAGCTGCTCCACAAAGAATAGCCGCACCATCTGATGCGAAAAAGTCATTTTTGACAACGAAATCCGTTCACGGACAGTCTCATAAACTGAAGGCGCAAAACCATAAGGGCCACCAACGACAAAAATCAGGTTGCGATTACCTGCCAGCATTTTTTTTTGCAGTAATCCGGCAAAACCTTCTGACGAATATTGTTCGCCATTTTCATCAAGTAACACCATGTTATCGCCCGGTTTGATCCAGGCCAGAATGGCTTCTGCTTCCTTCTGTCTGATTTGTTCTTCGGTAAGGCACTTCGTTGTTTTCAGGTCTGGAATAATTTCTACCTGAAAGGGGAGGTAGTGTTTCAATCGTTTTTCATAGCCGGCAATCGCCGATTGTATCCATGTTTCGTTGGTTTTTCCAACCACCAGCAATATGAGCTTCATGTACAATGATTTTGGGTACCAAGATACGGATTTTAGATTTATTAGGTAACTTTGCATTAAATACAGTATTCATTATGCGCGAAGATCTTATCCCCTTTCTCCAGCGTGCTTTTGCCGAAGATATCGGAGACGGAGACCACACCACGTTATCGAGTATACCGGCTGATGCCATGGGAAAATCCAGGCTCATCATCAAGGAAAGCGGCGTCGTGGCCGGTGTAGAAGTAGCCAAAGATGTATTTCACTACTTTGATCCGGAACTTAAAGTAACTGTATATATTGCGGATGGCAGCGAAGTCCGACCTGGAGACGTTGTTTTTGAGGTAGAAGGTCGAATTCATTCATTGCTCCAAACTGAACGCCTCATGCTCAACATCATGCAACGTATGAGCGGCATAGCCACCACCACCCGTAACTATGTCAGGGAACTTGAAGGCACACATACCCGTGTACTTGACACACGTAAGACAACCCCGGGCATGCGCCTGCTCGAAAAAGAAGCAGTTCGTTTAGGCGGAGGCGTTAATCACCGCGTCGGTTTGTATGATATGATTTTGCTGAAAGACAACCATGTGGATTTTGCCGGAGGCATTGAGAACGCCATTAAACGAGCTAACAACTACCTAACAGCCAAAAGCAAGAACCTGAAGATTGAAATAGAGGTTCGTTCACTGGAAGAGCTGGAACGGGTGATGAACACGGGCGGCGTTGACCGCATCATGCTTGACAATTTTGATATTGAAACCACCAGAGAGGCCGTCAAACGCATCAACGGCAAGTATGAGACAGAATCATCCGGAGGCATCACCTTTACAAATCTCCGGCAATATGCTGAATGCGGGGTCGATTACATTTCCGTTGGTGCCCTCACCCACTCTGTCAAAAGCCTTGATATTAGTTTTAAAGCTGTTTAACCTGTATACGCTACCATGAATCCGAAAATATCCTAATTCTAACACCTACGACCATGAAAAAACTATTGCTATGTCTTACAGCTTTGTCCTGCGTTATCATCAGTCAGGCAGAAAATGTGACTTTGGAGTTCAACCTTTCCAAAGGGGCTACGTACACACAAACTACTCAAAGTAATGTGAACATGGCAATGGGTATGCCGGAGCAATCCATAAACATTGACATCAGCATAATTACCGGTGTCTCGTTTACGGTAACAGCCATCAAAGAAACGGTATATGACATAAACGTTGTCTATGACAGCATGGCCATTAAAGTAAGCATGCCGAATATGACGCAGGAATTCCATACCGGAGCTGTCGATCCAAACGACATGCTGTCAAACATGATGAATCAACTGAAAGGTAAATCATTCCAGCTCATGCTTTCCAAAAAAGGGAACATTTTGGCTGTAAACCACTTGGACTCCATTTTCAGTGCCCTGACTGTAGTTACCGACCAGTTGCCAGCCGAGCAGCAAGCACAATTTAAGATTCAGCTGGAACAGAACTTTGGTAAAGAGGCCTTTTGCAGTAATCTGGAAAACGCCTTTGCCATTTTTCCAGACAAAACAGTCGCTGTCGGAGATACATGGATCAGAATGAACAAGACAAAATCCAACAACATGCCTGTTGATATAGCAACGACCTATACGTTGAAAGAAATAACAGACGATTGGTATGTCATTTCCGGTGTTTCAGTCATTTCTGCCGACAGCACCAGCTCGTTTTCCGGCATGATGCCAAGTGCCTCCATGAAAATGGATATTACCGGAAACATGACCAGCGATATCAAGTTAAACCGTACCACAAACTGGCCCATCTCGAACAGCTCGAAAACATTCCTTGATGCGGCACTCAAAATGGAAGGAGAAGGAGGCATGGACATGAAAATGAAGGTATCAGGGGAGACTATTATGAAGGGCGAATAACAGCGTATCCTTCTGATTGCCAACCAACCATGAATGTTCGAAAAATAGTCATAACAGTCGCACCGGTCTGTCACACAGGCAAACCGGTGCCATCAGGTAGTGCCAATCCACTCACACCCGAAGCCATTACAACCGATGTAGTCAATTGTGGCAAGGCTGGTGCTGCCATGGTTCATCTGCATGTGCGTGACCTGACCGGCGAACAAACCTTTAAGCTGCATACCTTCAGCCACACCATTGATCTGATTGCAGCCAAGACCGACCTGGTTATTCAAGGTTCAACAGGAGGCTTATCCTCCCTGTCACTGGAAGAACGCTGTGTTTGCCTTGATGTCCCTCAGCTTGAAGTAGCTTCCCTTAACATGGGATCGGTCAATTTCGGTGAATCCGTTTATATCAACACACTACCTGAAATCCGTTACTGGGCAAGGCGAATGAAGGAAAAAAAGGTGGTTCCGGAAATGGAACTTTTTGACCTGAGCATGGTGGAAACCTGTACCAGGCTAGCCAACGAGGGAGTGCTGCAACGACCTATGCATTACAATTTCTGTCTGGGCAGCGGAACAGCCAGTAACCTTTCGGCTACACCACACAATCTGAAATGCATGACGTCGCTCATGGAACCTGAGACACACTGGGGTATGAACCACGACCAGATGCCGGATTTCTCCATGTTAGCCTGTGCCTTGTCCATGGGTGCCAGCATCGTGCGGGTCGGTTTTGAGGACAGCTTCAATTATGCCCCCGGAAAAACCGCCGCCACCAATGCCATTCTTGTCGAAAAGCTCGTGGCACTTATCCGGTCGATGGGACTCGAACCCGCCACACCGGCCGAAGCAAGAGTCCTGTTCGGTTTGGATAAACCGAGATAATCCGCTACGCCATGGACAAGCTTCTTTATGCTGACATTGCAGCAAGATATCCATCACAGGCATGTCATTTGCTGCGCGATACCATTTCCGCAACGCTGCTTCAAAAACGTATCAAAATCATTGTACTTGATGATGATCCAACCGGTATCCAGACAGTACATGGCTGCCTGCTGTTGACAAATTGGCAACCGGAAAATCTGGCCATGGCCTTTCGGGACAAAGCACCGTTCTTTTACATTCTGACCAATACACGGTCCATGACAGCGGCTGAATCCGTCCGGATCACACGTGAGGTCATGCAAGCCGTTCTAGAGGTTAACAAACAAGCAGGGTACCATCTGATTGTTGTGAGCCGTAGTGATTCAACGTTACGCGGCCATTTTCCGCAGGAACCTGATACGATACGCCAGGTCCTTGAAGCCAATGATGTTCCTGTCATGCAACCGACGTTTTTTATTCCTGCCTTTCTGGAAGCCGAGCGCTATACCATCGGACAAGTGCACTACATGAAGGAGGGAAACGACCTGATTCCGGTAGGTGATACAGAATTCGCCAAGGACAACGTGTTCGGGTACACCAGTTCCAAACTAAGTGACTACATCATCGAAAAAACGAAAGGCATCGTTCAGGCTGAAGATATTGGCTGGCTTTCGTTAGCAATGATCCGGAACAATGATCCTGGCGAACTGGCCGAGGCCATCCGGAGCATGAAAGGTAATTCGTACATCACCGTTGACGCGCTGGACTATGATGATCTCCGGACTTTTTCGGTCGCCTTGCTGAATGTGCTGACAACTTTGTACTCCAGTGCCATCTTGCGGACATCTTCTTCTCTGCCCAAAGCCCTGAGCGGCATACCGGAAAGTGATCTGCTGAATCATGAAAGGTTGGACATAAAACCCGGTACCGGCCTGTTTATGGTCGGTTCACACGTCCAGAAAAGTACGCTGCAGTTACAACACTTACTGACCAGCGAAAAGGTTCAGGGCGTGGAAATCGACATCAATAACGTGCTTGGCAAGCCGATTCTACTGATGAAAGAAGTACTGGAGACCTTGAAACAAGTGAACCAAAAAGGGCTGACACCGGTTGTTTATACTTCCCGTCAGGAACTGCGTCTGGATGATGTGGCCAAACGATTGGAAATCGGGCGGACCATTTCTGATTTTTTGGTGCAGATTGTCCGAAACCTGCCTTTTGTGCCATCGTATCTGGTCGCAAAAGGAGGTATCACCTCACACGATATCCTGACCAGGGGATTGTTACTGGAAACGGCCATGGTTACAGGGCAACTGCTGCCTGGAGTACCGGTTATTAAAACATCAGGAAATCATTACTACCCCAATATGCCGTTCATCATTTTTCCAGGAAACGTCGGAGATAAACAAGCCTTACTGACGGCTTTTAATATACTCAATTAGCTGATTATCAATGATTTAATTTAATACAGATGAGCCGCTTACAATCCTGTCACCGTTTTTCTTCAACCAGCTGCCTGGTTGGATCAATCTGAAGAAAAAACAGGGCACTGATCACCAGCATGCCGGCAATCACGTAGAGCGGAAAATTATAATTACCCGTGGCCTCCACCAGGTAACCAAACAACGAGGCACAGACAAATCCACCGATGTTACCGGCCGTATTCATGGCACCTGAAACTGCGCCTGCGTATTTTTTCCCCACATCCAGACAGATGGCCCAGGCACTGGGTAACATCAGGTCAATAACACCAAAACAAAGCGACAGAAAAATAAACACCTGTATCTTACCAGGGATGAAGCCAGCCAAAAACATAAACACAGCCGAAATAATCAAACCAGAAACGCCTAACAACTTACGGCCAACCTTCAAACCATATTTTTCAGATAATCGGTCACTCAAGTATCCGCCGGCAATATTTCCGATCATACTCATAAGGAAGGGAACAGCAATGGCATACGTCAGTTGACTTTTTTCAAAGCCCCTCCCCTGTTCCATAAATGTGGGAAACCAGGAAAAGAAAAACCAACTGCCCCAGGCATAGAAAAAGTACATGGCGAGAATCAGCCAGAATTGCTTGCGGTGAAGGATGATTTTCCAAGGTATGATCACCTTGGTTCCGTTTGACTGGACTATCGGCAGAGCATTCAGCTCCGTTTCCCTGATGCCTTTCATACACCCAGGCTGATCCCTGTAAAAGAAAAACCAGGTTACCGCCCAGAGCAAACCAAGTCCTCCCAACAGGAAGAAAGCCATTCGCCATCCGAGCGAAACAACGACAGGAATCACCACGAACGGCGTCAAGGCACCACCCATGCGGCTCGCTGCCCAGATATAGCCTTGCGCTTTCGCTGTTTCAGAAGGATGGTACCAACGTCCGATGACTCCCGTCATACAAGGGTAGGAACCTGCTTCGCCGATACCAAACAACAGACGGACAGCCACCAGCATCATAAAACCGCCCGCCATACCTGTGAGAGCTGTAAACACCGACCACCATAAAACTATACTGGTCAGTACCTTCCGATGGCCCTTCTTATCACCCCAGGCACCAAGCGGTATCTGCATCAGCCCATACGACAAAATAAAAGCGCTCAACACCCATCCCCATTGTTTTTTGGACAAGTCCAGATCTTGCATGATGGTGGCGCCAGCCACACTGATGTTGATCCTGTCCAGAAAGGTGATGATACCGACCATCACCAGCAAAAAGAGAACGGTTTGGCGTTTTTTCACTTCAGCTTTTTCTTGTATTCCACCACACGCAGCAGATCGTCCAGCTGGGACTGTTCACGGGCATCAAAAGCTGAACGTTGCAAAGCCAAGCCTTCCCATCATGGTAGAAACGCCATTCGGGAACAAGTCTTGCTTCCTCAGCAGTTATGGTTGACATCAGGGATTTTAAAACAGGGTATGCCTCACACAGGAAATAGTGCAACACGTCCCTGGTTGGATAAACAGCGGGATCGTTCAATTGTGGTCTTTCCATGGCAGTAATGTTAGTATTATCAGGCAAAATTAATCGTTACTTTTATATAGCTCCTTGAATCAGAGAAAAAAATGTAAAATTGATACAACATAATCTATCCTATCGTATATTTACGGCACTTTTTGGAAATGCAAGCCTTTCACTAAAACCACGTAACAAGTCCATTAATAAAAGCGTCCATTTGCCAACCATGAAAAAGAACAAATCAGCCATTCTGGCCATGATCCTTCTCGTTGCCGTTTTTTCCTCCTGCAAACAGCAACCCATTTCAATAACCATCGATGTGGATAACCCTAAAGCGGAAATCCAGCCAACCATGTGGGGTGTCTTTTTTGAAGACATCAATTTTGCCGCCGACGGAGGTATTTATGCTGAACTGGTGATGAACCGTTCGTTCGAGTTTGATGATCCGCGTATGGGTTGGAATGTTATAAGAACCAGCCAGGACTCTTCTCATTTCACTATCATCAACAGAGGGGATGCAACGGACAACCCACGGTTTGCTCGTGTACAACTAAGCGAGGACAGCATCGGCTCGGCCATAACAAACACAGGGTTCAGAGGCATGGGTGTCAAACAGGATAACCAGTACCATTTTTCCGTGCTGGCGGCCTTGACACCGGAAAGTTCCGTCAACATGTTCATTGAGCTGTTGGACCAATCGGGAAAGGTCATTGGAGAAACAACCATCACCCCTGCCGGCAATGAATGGAACAAGTATGAATCAACATTCACGTCCAAAGCTACCGACTCAAAAGCCAGCCTCCGTATTCGCTTCAAAGGCAAAGGGACCATCGATCTCGACATGGTGTCACTGTTCCCAGCCGATACCTGGAAAAACCGGTCCAATGGTCTCCGCGCCGACATGGTACAATTACTGGCCGACATGGAACCAGGCTTCCTGCGTTTCCCAGGCGGTTGCATCGTAGAGGGCCGCACCTTGTCTGTCCGGTACCAGTGGAAAAAAACAGTGGGCGATCCAGCCACCAGAAAGTCGATTGTGAACCGCTGGAACACCGAATTCCGGCATAGGCCGACACCCGATTATTTCCAGTCCTTTGGCCTGGGATTCTTTGAATATTTTCAGCTAGCCGAAGACATTGGTGCCACCCCGTTGCCTATCCTGAACTGTGGCATGGCCTGTGAGTTCAATACGGCTGAACTGGTGCCGCTTGACAAACTGGAACCTTACGTACAAGACGCACTTGACCTGATTGAATTTGCCAACGGCTCTCCGGAATCCACATGGGGTAGTATCAGGGCACAAATGGGACATCCGGAATCATTTAACCTGAAATTCCTTGGCATCGGCAATGAGCAATGGGGGGCTCAATATTTCGAACGATATGCCATTTTTGAAAAGGCCATAAACTCAGCATATCCGGATATCGTGCTCGTTTCCAGTACGGGCCCGGGGTCTGATGACTCCTTGTTCGTTTCAGCAACCAGACAGCTACAAAAATACCATCCTGGCATCGTGGATGAGCACTATTACAAAAATCCACAGTGGTTTCTTGACAATACCACCCGCTATGACAACTATGACCGCAATACCTATAAAATTTTTGCAGGTGAATACGCGGCCCAAAGTGTAGAGACCTGTAGCCCTGACAATAAAAATAACTGGGAATGTGCTCTTTCCGAAGCCGCCTACATGACCGGGCTTGAGCGCAATGCCGATGTGGTTTGGATGTGTTCCTACGCACCGCTCTTCGGACACACCGAAGCCTGGCAATGGACACCAGACCTGATCTGGTTTGATAACCTGACATCCTACGGCACACCAAATTACTATGTACAGAAACTGTTCGCCAATCATAAGGGAACACATGTGTTGAACATGCTTGACAACGAAAAGCCATTGACCGGGCAGAATGGCGTATACGGCTCGGCTGCCTGGGACAGTGTAACAAACGAAGTTATCATCAAACTTGTCAACACCGGACGCACCGCCCAATCGCTGACAACCACCTTGAACACCAGCAAAGTACCAGTTTCCAAGGCAAAAATGATCGTGTTGAAAGGAAAGAATCTGAAAGCCCTCAACTCCATCGACCAGCCGGTCAACGTTGCTCCGGTCGAAAGCGAGCTGATCATTTCAGGAAAGGAGATTACCCTGAAGCTCCAGTCCCAGTCCATGACAGTTTTTCGGATTGGCCTGAAGTAAGCATTCCTGTTGCATCATCGCGGTATCGTAAAATAAAATGTACTGCCAATACCCAATTCACTTTCCACCCATATCTGTCCATTATGCTTTTCAATAAACTCCTTACATAGAATTAGACCAAGCCCCGTACCCTTCTCATTCCGGGTACCTTTCGTTGTATAGGACTCATCAATCCTGAACAATCGTGGCAAAGCTTCGACTGGAATACCAACGCCGTTGTCTTTAACACTAATAAGCAAATCTGCAGGACGATGCCGGACTGAAATAGAGACGGCACCTCCCGGATTGGTAAATTTGATGGCATTGGAAACCAAATTTCGAAGAATAGTACCAAGCATTTCCTTATCCGCGTAAGCCGTTGCATTATGAGGCAAATCCCGAAAAAGTGTAATGGATTTTTCATGGGCAGCCTCTTTTGATACAACCACGATATCATTTATCAGGCCATTCAAATCAATAGTATCCGGGTGGTATTCCATCCGGCCTGTTTGCGCCCGTGACCATTCCAACAAATTCAACAACAAATCATAAGCTCCCTGAGAGGCATTTTTAATAATATTGGCGTATTCATCCACCAACGGCAACTGATTTTGCCGGACTTTTTCCACAAGCAAGTTACTGAATCCTAAAATACTGTTAAAGGGGCTTTTTAAATCATGGGCTATGATGGAAAAAAATTTATCTTTTGTAGCCAACGCTTCACTCAACTGTTCCTGATTATGCTGTAACTCTTCCTGTAATTTTTTTCGTTCATCAATATTACGACTCACACCAACCAACTCGATTTCTCCCCGTTTATTATACCGGAATTTCATGGATACTTCTGTCCATATAATCCGGCCATCCTTGCATATCTGCTGAAGTTCATTAATAATATAATTTTGAAAATCAGAATTCTCCACAAATTCCTTAGCTTTAACAGCCATCATTTTTTTTGCCTGTTCGTAGGAAGCCGGTGTCAGCGATTCGTACAATTCTTCTTTCATGGCTTCTTCAACAGTGACGCCACGCAATTGAAAAATAGCAGGACTGATATACGTAAACCGCATGGATTGAGTGTTCAGTACACATATAACATCCGATGCGTTTTCCGTGATAAGCCTGTACCGTTCTTCGCTTTCCCGAATGGCCTCATGCATTTTCGTTCGTTCATCGATATCCCTGACAACAGCCAGTATCCGTTCACTACCATCGATTACCGTTTTCTTCAAACTAACTTCGTTCCAGAATACCTCGCTGTTCTTTTTCTTTCCTCTCCATTGACACCTTATTTCTCCTTTCTCCCTGCTCTCTTTCAGAAGAGCCAATACCTTTTCTTGTGAGTATAGTTCTCTGTTATCAGAAAAATCACTCACATGAAAAGTAAGAAACTCTTCTTTGGTATAACCATACATATCTGATGCTGCCTGGTTGATATCAATGACTTTGCCAGTCTCAGCATCATGTATGAAAATAGCTTCGTTAGTTGAATTGAATATCGTTCGGAATTTCTTTTCATTTTCTTCCAACGCCAATATAGAAAGCTGATGCTCTTTTTCCACATCAAGAGCATGTAACGCATAGTTGATGTCGTGTGTTACTTCTTCGAGTAATTTGATTTCTTCCTTATCAAAATAATGTGCCTGTTCAGCATACAGGTTAAAAAGGCCTATAACTTCACCATCTACATTCAAAGGCAACGAAATCATTGACCGATATTTCCGTTGCAGTGCCTCATCACGGCAAAAAACATAATCAGGATCAGTTTCCACATCATTACAAAGTAATGAATGGTTAGCACGGATGGCTGTAACAATCGGATCTTTTGTCACTGACTCAGCATCGTTCACAATATGATTGATCTCGGAAAGATAACCAGCCTCATAGCCGGCAAATGAGTGTGGTTTTATAAATTGGCCCGTGTCATCCAACAAGCCGATCCAGGCCATTCGAAAATCTCCATATTCGATGGCAATCTGACAGATAGCCATAAACAGACTCTCTCGATCGTGATTATGCACAATTGCCTGGTTCACCTGACTGATGACAGCGTACAAATGGTTGGCTCGATCCAGCTTCATTTCAGCTAGTTTCCTTCGGGTTATGTCCTGATGTGTGCCAGACATCCATAACGGTTTTCCATCCGGTGTCCATTCAGAAACTTCTCCCCTGTCAAGAATCCAGACCCAATGGCCGTCCTTATGCTTTAACCGAAATTCAACTTCGTAGACCGGAGACTTACCGGTAAAATACTTATCCAAAGAGGCATTGGCTGCTTTCAAATCATCCGGTTGACACAAATCCATCCATGTCTGAATAGATATCGGGACAAGTTCCTTTAAAGTATAGCCAACCATTTTAGCCCAGTTTTCATTGAATTTGGTTTCGCCTGTCTGAACATTCCATTCCCAGGTAGCCGTGATTGTGGCATTTAAAATGAAATTGATTCGTTTGTTTGAGTCACTTAATTCATCAAGGGCCGTTTTATATGCCTGGTAACTGTTGATCTCCTTTTGTAATAACATAGCCAGACAGTCAAGGAAAAAATCCATGAATTGCTGAATTTCAACGGCAGTTATGACTATCTCCGATAGCTGCAGTACACCAATGGTTTTATCTCCCACTTTCAAAGGCAATAACCAGGTCGTTGTCTTTGACTTGTTTCTGTCGCCGGGGTTTACAATGGGCGTTTCCTCTTTCAATTCGATAGCCTGGCCTGTTTCAAATAGGTAAAGCACGTTGGGATCTTCAATTTTCTCTACGACCTTTTTGGCTCCGGATACATCGGTATAATGACAAACGCCTTCGAGATAATAATATAAGCTGATACTGGTGCCTCCGATGTTTTCCATCAATAGAGCCAACATGTTTTCTATACTTTGTTCCAGACCTGTTACGGTTGACAATCTCCGCATCAGGTCATTCATCATCTCAAAGTATGATTTCTCCCTGGTTAATCGTTTTTTTAAATACATAGTACAAAAATACCGGCTCAAAAAACAAGCATTAATTAAAGCATTAGGAACGGTTTTTCCTGTCTCAACCTTGAACAGAAAACCCAATCATTTTGTTCATCCTACTCAATAAAATCGTTGCTTTGCAAGTATTCTTTCAGACCCAACACGCCGGACAAAGGGCTGGATAACACCGGCTTTCCGGTTGTGCCAGCCAATGTTGATTCCATAGAGGCCATGGAACCCTGTGCCAGGACAAAACAATCAACCTGACCGGCGATTGCCGAAGCCGCTTCCTGTATCAGTCGGTCGTGGGTGTCGCGATCGCCGGACTGACCTGCCTGAAAAGCCCCTTTTGCCAACCCTTCCACCAATACAACAGCTTTACCGGTTTCCATAGCCAACCGGCGCAAAAGGCTTACCGTCGGGCCCAGCGTGGTGGGTAATGTAGCCAGCACACCGATACGTCTGGCACCGGTAACAGCCTGAACAGCCATGGGATAATCGATACGAAAAACAGGGATAGGTGTGATCAGCCTTCCCATTTCAGCTACATCCCCAACGGAAGAACAACAGTTGAACACACAGTTCGCACCAGAGTCAGCCGCAGCCTGATAATAAGCCAGCAAGCGTTTTCTAACTGAGGGAGTCACCTCATTATGTTCGATGACTTCCTGAATAAGGCTATCATCAACAATATGATTCAATTTTACCAAAGGCAGATGTTCTTTGAAAAGCCGGTTCAACGGTTCGACCAGAGCCATGGCAGTATGGACGGCAACAATTTTGATCATGGTAAGAAATAATTAGATAGTGTGCAACATGAATAATTAAACCTCTAAATTAAGGAATCTTCACAAGAAGTCGCTATTTTTACCGACAATTTAAACCAGCCTTGGTACGCCACATTCAGACAACATGAAACAGTACTCCTTTTGTTTCCTTGTCCCGTTGTTTTTTCTGACAGGATGCAGCACGCTGAATGTTAAAAACATCACATATGACGCTATCAAAAACCGGTATGAGTACCATTCCATGTTTCGTTCCGTGGAATTACGGAATGAACAACAGCAGCTGATTGACAGTACCAATATTGAGGCGTTCATCAATGAAACAGTCAGCCGCAAAAACCGGTATCCCTTCAGTGAGCGCATTGAACAAGCCGACCTTCTGAAGCAATCGGACTGGAAACTGGCCTCCCATTTTAACGAGATTCATCAATCATTAACCATTGAGGATTACAACCGTGTTTTCACCCGGGCTTCCGAAATACGATCTATCTATCGGGATGCCGACTTGTATTCCAACCTGCTTTTTTTAGAAGGGTACGCCTTCGAACAACTGGGACTGGATAATGAAGCGACTAAAAAATACGATCAATTCCTTCATTTTTCAAGTCAGCCATTTACGGACAGACAACGTGGGTATGAAACAACCGATTATGGAGACAGCCTTTACATCCATTACAGGAGTCATGCCAGCCAGTTTCTGTCAGGGAATCCGTCAGGAAAATCACTATCCTTTGATCCCATTCCACCAAAACATTATTACAATCCCTATCAGCCTGGATTCTCTCAGAGGCCTGCCCTTTCAGGGATTAATAATCTGACTATCGGCCTGTTGTTAGGAAGAGACTTATCCGATGACGTGAGTGTTGGCGTTCAATATTGCTACCCCTTGACTAAATCGATCAGCCTGTTCGCTCAGGGTATGTTTTCTAATGACATGAGTGTCTTCACTGTTGGATTGCCCATACAAGTGTATCAATCGCCTGACAACCGGTTCAGTGCCAAATTTACGCCTTTCCTCACCTGCCAACACATTGACAGCCTCACTGCAGATGGCATCCGGCATGTTGTCAATCAAGGATTTTTTGATTTCGGAGCCAGGTTGTCAGCCAGTTATTTTCTGATGCCCAATCTGTCAATTGGCAGCTACTTTAACTATTACTACCGGAACGAGTATAATAAACTGCGGACACAATCCAACGTGGCACTCTTTACCAGAAACGAGTTTGACATCAGTTTATATTATGGTCTGTTGAAGGGAGTTTCATTAAAAGCCGGCCTTAAAAACGACAACGTGGTTGTCGGTCTGTTTATGTCCGGATTGGAAATCTCCTGGTCATTAAACCATCCTGGAATTATTCTGAAAAGTGATCTGTTCTGATTTTTATACTGAAATACACTCACACTATGAATCAATTAGCCATTCAAACCAACCACCTCACACGAGCGTTCGGTCCACGTTTGGCCGTCAATGACCTGAACATTGGTATTCGACAGCGAGAAATTTTCTCACTGCTCGGCACCAATGGGGCCGGTAAAACAACCACCATCCGGATGCTTTGCTGTTTGTTGCAGCCAACTTCAGGAGAGGCGTTCGTTATGAACCACAGCATTTTAAACAACAATCTGGATATCAAGCGCATCATTGGTGTCTCCCCTCAGGAAACAGCCATTGCCGGTCATCTGAACACCAGGGAAAACCTGCAGCTGATGGGCAGCGTATTTGGATTTTCGAGGGAAGAATCCAGAAAACGGGCCACCAACCTGATGGAACTGATGGAACTGGAAGACCGAAAGGATCTGGCAAAAAAACTTTCCGGAGGTTTGCAACGCCGGTTAAGCATTGCCATGGCTTTGATTTCCGATCCTCAAATCCTGTTTTTGGACGAACCGACATTAGGTCTTGATCCTCATGCCCGTAAATCAGTCTGGAATTATATAGAAAAACTGAAAAAAGAAAAAACAATCTTGCTGACTACCCATTATCTGGAAGAAGCTGACGCCCTCTCTGATCACATTGCCATTATGGATAAAGGTGTGATCGTCGCATCTGGTACCTCACATGAATTGAAACAACAACATAAAAGTCATCAGACTATCCTTATCTGGGCTGAAAATATATCAGCCGATGTAGTAGAGCAACTCAACAAACTGGATATGATCATAACAGCAAAGGGCGACTCATTGGAAATTAAGGCCAATGATCCTGATATTTATGTTATTACCGATATATTACGCTCAAAGCAAGTGAAAATTACCGGCATCAACATGCAGGAGCCTACCTTGGATGATGTTTTTTTAGCTTTAACCGGAAAGGAAGGTGTATTATGAGAATGCGTGGATTAGCCGACCGAAACCTGAAAGAAATCATACGTGATCCCATTTCCATTCTGCTCGGTCTGGTCATGCCGTTGGTATTCCTGATGTTGTTTTCAAGCCTCAACAAACGCTTGCCGCTGGAGCTGTTTTCTCCCAGCAACCTAACGCCAGGTATTATCATTTTTGGCTATGGATTCTTCATCATGTTTTCAGCCACGTTACTGGCAAAAGACAAACAAAGTGCTTTCCTGATACGGTTATACACGACCCCGTTGAAACCATCCGATTTTATTTTTTCCTACATACTGCCTTTTTTTCCATTGCTTGTGTTGCAAACGATTGTTTGCATGGTGGCCGGTGTATTGTTTGGAGCTGTATTCAGCCATTTAATACTGGCAACACTGCTCTTCCTGTTGATCGGACTAACTTGTATCAGCCTGGGTGTAATGTTGGGAGCCCTGTTTACTGTCAATCAGGTTTCAGGAATCGGATCGTTGCTTGTTACGATCATCAGCTTGCTTAGCGGTGCCTGGATGGACCTGAAAATGGTTGGAGGAATCTTTTATAAAGTCGGCTATGCCTTACCGTTTGCACATAGTGTTGACGCCACACGAGCAGTCTTGTCCGGTGCCTCGTTCAGCACCATAACGAATAACGTTATTGTAATGGCGATTTATGCCGTAGTTACGACAGCACTGGCTATCCTGGCTTTTCAATGGAATATGAGGAAAAAGTAAATCAACCGGCTGAACCCAGTTCGATCACTTCCAGATTTTCAATCCTGGCGGCATTAATTTCAAACCGCACCAACGTTCTGACAGTCTGAAGTCCCTGTAAACCGGCAGCACCAGGATTGATATGCATCAGTTTGCGGGTCTTGTCATAGTTGACTTTCAGTATATGAGAATGCCCGCAAATAAACAAATCCGGTTTATAGGTATTCAGTTCCCTGATGATTTCGGGGGCATATTTACCCGGATAACCGCCAATGTGAGTCAGCAAAACGTTCATTCCTTCACAGTTAAAGGATAAAAAACGGGGGTAACGTAAGCGCAAGGGATAACCATCGCAGTTGCCATAAACAGCACGGAGCGGCTTAAAATGCTCCATCATATCGGCCACCATCTCGGAACCGATGTCACCGGCATGCCAGATTTCATCACAATCAGAAAAGTGCTGGTTGAAACGCTCCTCCCACCAGGCATGTGTATCAGAAAGCAAACCTATTTTCATTAGAAAAACATATTTAGCCCGTTAAAGATAGTACTCTACGGGTAATTTCTTTATCTTTGAACCACAAAGAAAACACAAAACTTCGAAAAGCTATTATCATCCTGTCTTACAACAGAAACAAAACATACATAATTTTTTCTGATAAAATTCGAACCATTCAACAGCTTGCTTCTTTCATGGATGAATCCCCGGAAACCCTGCTCCCTTACGGCAATGGCGAAAAGAAACGTCAGCAAGTGGAAACCATGTTCGACGCCATTGCTCCTGACTACGATTTTATGAACAGGCTGATGTCATTCCGGCAAGACATCCATTGGCGCAGGAAGGCCTTGAAAACGCTAAAAATACATGCCCCTAAAACGGTGCTCGATGTAGCCACCGGCACCGGAGATTTTGCCATCGATGCTTTTCAACTGTTGCATCCCAGCCGGATTATCGGGATTGACCTGTCGGAAAAGATGATGGATGTAGCCAGGGAAAAAGTAAGGGCCTCGGGTATCGATGGTTATTTCCAGTTTGAGCAACAGGACTGCCTGTCGCTCACTTTCCAGGATAAACAGTTTGATGCTGTCATAGCCGCTTTTGGAGTTCGCAATTTTGAAGATATTGCCAAAGGCATCCGGGAAATGTTCCGTGTACTAAATCCAGGCGGAAAGCTTATCATTCTTGAACTGTCCCGCCCGTCCTGGTTCCCGGCCAATCTGATTTTCAATACCTGTTCAGGCATTTTCATACCAATGGCCGGCAGATTGTTTTCCAAAGATAAAAAAGCGTACCAATACCTGCCCGCTTCCATTCGGTTGGTACCTCAGGGGAAAGCCATGACAGCCGTGCTGGCGGAAGCTGGATTTGAACAAGCCGCTTACCGTACCTTCACCTTTGGTGTATGCAGCATGTACACCGGAACCAAACCAGTTTAAGAATACGTGTCACTTACCGAAAAATGTTTCGTCGAAACTCAGTGGCAACAAATCACTGACAGCATCAACAACAGCGATTTCAGTTGTACCATACAAAATAATGCGGATCGGTTGTTTGTACCTCCGTTCAGCTTCGAGCAGCGATTGACGGCAGGAACCACAGGGTGCTATAGGGTTGGGAATAAACTGGTTGCCGGATTGGGCTGCAACAACCATGATTTGTATGGCAACATCAGGCCAGTTCGCATTGGCATAGAACATGGCAACCCGTTCAGCACACAAACCAGATGGATAAGCCGCATTCTCCTGGTTGTTTCCGGTCACTGTTTCACCGTTATCCAACAGCAGGGCCGCACCTACCCGGAAGGCGGAATAAGGTGCATAGGCTTTTAGTGTTGCATCTTTAGCTTTTTTTACCAGTATTTTTTCCTGCTCCGACAGCTCATCCAACGTGCAAAAGTGTATCTTTGCGGTAATTTGTCTCTCAACCATGTTGCATTGATTTACAGCAAAAGTAACACAAAATAACGTCAAACGAATGAAATTGCGGATTTTGCTACCTGTTTTCCTTCTGATCAATCTGACTGGCGTATTTGCCCAGAATCGTCTGAAACCTTTTGAAGAATACATTGACCGCTATGCAGACATAGCCCGTGAACAACAAATCCGCCACGGCATTCCGGCCAGCATTACCCTTGCCCAGGGGTTGATTGAATCCGGTGCCGGATTGAGCGAACTGGCCAAGGCCTCCAACAATCATTTCGGCATTAAATGTCATAAAAACTGGACAGGTGAAACCGTGACTTATTTTGATGATGGCATGAACTCCTGTTTCCGCAAATACGACGAAGTCTCCGAATCATACGAAGATCATTCCCGATTTCTGGTTAACGGTGCCCGCTATCGTTTTTTATTCGAACTGGACGTAACCGACTATGCCGGTTGGGCCAGAGGATTGCAAAAATCCGGATATGCCACTGACAGACAATACGCCGAGAAACTGATCCGCATCATCGAGACCTACGACTTGAATCAGTACGCCAAAAATGTAACGGCAAAACGAAGCAAAAAGGCTGAAAAAGAAAAAGTCCAGGTAACCAAAAAAACCGGCAAAGCTAAAAAGGTCAGGACAACCAGCCTTGGAAGTGACACGGCAGGTTTCACTTCCGATATCATTCGGAACGCGAAAGACTATCACGCCATGGGGCCTGTTGAGTCAGACATGGCTATCAATCCGTTGTCAACGCATGTCGTTAATTATGTCGAGACAACGCCATGCATTAAGGTCAAGTACGGAGACAGCTTTGCTGCCATTGCCGAGGAATTCGGCCTGAGTGCCCGTCGTCTACACAAACTGAATGACATGGATGCCCATTATAAACTGACCCCCGGCGAGGTTCTTTACCTGGACAACAAATCCACCTGGTGGGAAGGAGAAAATCCGACACATATCGTCAGGGAAGGAGAAACCATGCATCTGATTTCCCAGAAATATGCGCTAAAAATGAGTGCTTTGTATAAACTGAACGATATGACTCCCGGCACGCCTGTCAACGTGGGACAGCGCATCAAACTCAGAAATCCTGAAAAGATGTCGACGTTTGTCAGAGCCATGAATCAAGCAATCAACACGCCCGATAGCACAACTATATCTCAATAAAAACCAACCGATGGAATTATCCGGAAAAATCACCAGACTACTACCTCTGCAAACCGGGCAGGGCAAGAACGGAACCTGGAAAAAGCAGGAATACCTGCTCGAATACGGCGACCAGTATCCAAAAAATCTTTGCTTCAATCTATGGGGTGACAAAATAGATCAATTTGCCCTGACCGAAGGCGAACAAGTCACTGTTTTCTTTGATGTGGAAAGCCGCGAATTCAACGGCAAGTTTTATACCGATGTAAAAGCCTGGCGTGTGGACAAGGGTAGTCAACCTACCGAAACCACTCAGGGAACTGACAGAAAACCAGAACAAAGCAGTGAGTTTGGTATTCCTGCCCCAGACTTTCTGAGCGGCGGTGAAAAAGATGACCTCCCTTTTTGATTTCGCACACTTTTTAATTTAATGTGCAAAATAATGGTGTTTTGTAAAAAAAACCGTTATTTTTGTGACAATATGTACGTTTTTCTCTCCAATCAGAAACCTCATACTCTATGAAAGTAACACGTATTTTCGATTTACTGGACAACTATTTGGAACAATATCCGGACAAGGAAGTCGTACTAGCCGGTAAAGTCAATCATGAATGGGTGAAATACACTATCCAGGAATATGCCAGCAAGGCTAACGCCATCAGCTACGCGTTCTTAGCCAAAGGCATCAGACCCGGTGACAAAATTGGCCTCATCAGTGCCAACCGCCCTGAATGGAACTTCTTCGATATGGGTATTATGCAAACCGGAGCTGTATGTATTCCTATCTACCCCACAATCAGCGAATCAGACTACCTGCATATACTAAATCACGCTGAAATCTCCTACCTGTTCATTGATTCCAAAGAACTGGTTAAAAAACTGAAACCCATTATCGCCCAAGTGCCTCATTTCAAAGAAGTGATATGTCTCGAAAAAGCAGATGACACGATACTGGCTGATGACTTTTACAGATACGGCGAAGCTCATGCCAAACCAGAAGAATTGAGAAAAATAAAAGAAACCATCAGACCCGAGGAACTGGCCACCATGATTTATACCTCCGGAACAACTGGTCTGCCAAAAGGAGTCATGCTTTGTCACCGAAACATTACCAGCCAGTTGGAGGGGTTGAAAAACACGCCCTCTGAATGGAGTCGGGTTGCTTTAAGCTTCCTGCCTATGTGCCACGCGTACGAACGTGTCCTGATCTATCTGTACCACTACCTGGGATTTTCGATTTGGTTTGCTGAAAATCTCGGTACCATAGCAGAAAACATCAAGGAGGTTCATCCTACCATGATGTCTTGTGTCCCCAGGGTACTTGAAAAAATGTACGACAAGTTGTATCTGGCAGGAAAAAAACAGACAGGTATCAAAAAAAAGCTGTATTACTGGGCGTTTGAACTTGCAAAAAATTATAAACTGGATGAAAACGCTGCCTGGTACCTGCTCAAGCACAAGATTGCCGACAAACTCATCTACAGCAAATGGCGTGAAGCCATTGGTGGCAACTTTGACATCGTCGTTTCGGGTGGTGCGGCCATTCAGAAACATCAGGCCGCTTTTTTCAACGCTATTGGTATGCCTGTTTTTGAAGGCTACGGGTTGAGCGAAACCTCTCCTGTGATTGCTGTCAGCGCCCGTGGAAAAGGCAACCGCGTAGCCGGCACCGTAGGGCCAGCCTTACCCGGTGTGGAAATCAAACTTACCTCGGACAACGAAATCATCTGCCGTGGTCCTAACGTCATGATGGGTTATTACAAGGATCCTGAACAAACGGCCGAAGTCATAGACAAAGACGGCTGGTTCCATACCGGCGATACTGGCAAGTTTACCCCGGAAGGATTGCTGATCATCACAGGCCGTTTGAAAAACATTTTCAAAACCTCATTTGGCAAATACATCAATCCGTTCCTGATTGAAGAGCAGTTCAGTAAATCGCCATTCATTGAAAACATGGTGGTGTTGGGCGAAAACCAGAAATTTGCAGCCGCCCTCATCCATCCGGACATGACCTATCTGAAAGATTTCTGCAACCGTCATGACATCAAATACACCGACGACGAATCCCTCATCATGCATCCTGATGTATTGGCCATCTATAATCGTGAACTGAAAAAATACAATCCTTTATTTGCACACCACGAACAAATCAAGAGTTACGATCTGGTAACCGATGAATGGTCTGTTACGAACGGTGTACTCACTCCCACGCTCAAGGTGAAGCGTAAAGTAATTCAGGAGATGTATAACGAAAAAATCGAAAAACTCTTCGCTTAATGAAACGAGTATGCTTATGCTTGTCCTCTAAAACAGGAACGGAATAAACCGTTTCGTCCGTTTTATATACGATCTGTACGAATTCCCAAAGTAACTCAGGCATTCTTTCTCATCATAAAGTGCCGTGAGGTACAGGCAAGCAGTGGAAACCACAGATATAGCCAATGTTATCCAGCCGGGATGTTTACAAAAAATACCCCATGTCAATAAAATCAGAGAGGCGTATAACGGATGCCGGATGTATCGGAACACCCCTGAATCCACCAACTCTGTGGTTTTTTCAAATTGAAACAAGGCCTCATCTTCCCGCTCCTTTTTGGGTTTTCCCTTCTTTTTTAACAGGATCACCCCAGCTATCGCCGGATAAACAGACAGAACAAGCAACACCCAGGAAATGATTTGCCAAACTGACAAAGGGCTCTCGAACCAATACGGGTAATTTTGAGCAAATAACCAAGCTATGCATTCCCAAGAGAGAAAGCGGTAAAAGCCATGGCTTTTCACCACGAGCAGGCTTCGCCATGAAATAACGATGATCAGGACACTTAAAATAGCAAATACCAGGATACCGTCCATGGTTTAATGATTATTTATTCTTCAGGTATGGATTGTACAATATTTCCCAGAGATTACCATCGGGATCAGCCACATAGCTACTGTAACCGCCCCAGAATACTTTTTGTGGCCTTTTGACAATCCGAACATTGTTTTCTTCCAACTCTTCAATCAAATCATCCACCTCTTCCTGATTTTTAGTCGCGTAGGAAAAAACAAACTGCTTGAATCCTTCACCTTCGGGACTGACTGTCGCATCCTTGGCCAGTTCGTTTTTGGGATACAAACCCAAATAAATGCCATTCAGTTCATACAGTTTAAAGTCGCCCATACTCAGTGTTGAGCGCCTCCATCCAAACTTGTTTTCATAGAAATCAACTGATTTCTTCAAATCCCCCACGCCTAGCGTGATAAATGTAATACGCTGTTCCATTTTTTTTTAAGTTACTGGTTTACTTCCGTTTCCCAAAAATACATAAAAGTATCAGAAATAGATTTATAAAATCAAGATACAATGTCGTTTAGTTAGTGAATCGTAGTATCATAATCGTTTGTAATTCATCGAATAAAAGTTATGACCGTCCTTCAATTGAATCGTATCCGGCAAATTTAATGAATTGTAGCTCA
>Ga0153915_10000072_pt1 | contig 87637 bp, 99 predicted proteins | sample Opewatmetagenome_2_FD_107003 | JGI IMG/M metagenome (GOLD analysis project Ga0153915, IMG submission 107003) | Freshwater wetland microbial communities from Ohio, USA - Open water 3 Core 3 Depth 3 metaG | ecosystem: Environmental > Aquatic > Freshwater > Wetlands | place: USA: Ohio, Lake Erie...
ATCCGCAGTACACGATCCACGGCATCCCCCGCAGGAATCCCCTGCACGTGACATGGCAGTGAACCGGAATACCCGGGAATCGAAAACGGATACGATCATGAAGATAATAGCCATTAACGGAAGCCCACGGAAGAAGTGGAACACAGCAACGCTCCTTGAACACGCGCTTGAAGGCGCGAAATCGCGGGGGGCGGAGACGGAACTCGTCCATCTCTACGATCTGGACTATAAGGGCTGCACCTCCTGCTTTGCCTGCAAACTGAAAGACGGGAAGAGTTACGGGAAGTGCGCCATGAAGGACGATATCACACCCGTTCTCGACAGGATTGCCCGGGCGGATGCACTCATCCTCGGCTCGCCGTTCTATTTCGGCACGGTGACCGGGGAGATGCGGTCCTTCATGGAACGGCTGATGTTTCCGTACCTCATGTATACCTGGCCACCGGCATCGCTCTTTACGCGGAAGATGCCCACGGCATTCGTCTACACGATGAACGTGTCCGAAGAACAGATGAAGGAACCCCCGTATTCCGTGCATATCGGCCTCAATGAGAGTGTGCTGGCCCGGATATTCGGACAGGCGGAATCGTTCTTCTCGTTCGAGACGCTCCAGTTCGAGGACTACGACAAGGTAGTTTTCAGCTACTGCGACCCGGAGGAGCGGCGGAAGCGGCGTCGGGAGGTCTTCCCGGAGGACTGCAGGAAGGCATTCGACCTGGGAGTGAGGCTTGCGCAGGCCAGCCGGTAAACGGTCCCGTGAGGAACGGGAAAACAGGAGGAAAAACATGGAAGCAATTGAAGCCATCATGACACGCCGCAGTGTCAGGAAATTCGGGAAGCGGCAGATACCCGATGCGGTACTGGAGAAGATCATCCGGGCGGGGACTTATGCCCCGTCGGCACTCGCGCTCCAGCCCTGGGCATTCATTGTTGTTCAGGATCAGGAGTTCTTAAACCGGGTCTCGGTCTACTGCAAGCCTATCATGATCTCGCTCATGAAAGATTCTCACAACGGGATGTCGGATGTATTCCGGGCCCTGCTGGAGAGCCCCGGGTACTCGATCTATTACCATGCCCCGACCGTCATCATGGTTGTCGGGAAAACGGGGAGCCGGTTCCGGGAGATCGACTGTTCGCTTGCTGCAGAGAACATGATGCTTGCCGCCCATGCGCTTGGCATCGGCAGTTGCTGGGTCGGGTCAACGGAAGTGGCATATGATAATAAAGAAATAATGGCAGGGTTCCGGATCCCTGATGGCTACAGCCCGGTCGGGACTATTGTATTCGGATATCCTGAGGAAAAACCTGAAGCCCACGACAAGCACCCCGCGGACGTGACGTGGATACGGTAGCAAACCAGAAGTATCTGGAATGCCATGCAATCACCTCTTGCATAACTGCCTCCCAGATCCGGCAGGCGATTATTATTGGCAAATAACTATAATAGCAACAATTTTACTGTTGTTCAGCCAGAGGGTGCCCGGAAGGGGCAAACCCCCGTGGCTGGGGTGAGGGAATATGCAGACACCAGAAAACAACAGGACCGTTGTCCAGGTCTCCCATGATGTCGAGACCTTTATCCGGTATGGCGATGAGAATATGTTCCAAGGTCAGTTTGAACAGGCCGTGCAGAACTATGACAAGGCCATCAGATCCCAATCGGATTCCGCGAAGGCCTGGCACTCCAAGGCAAACGCCCTTGAAGCCCTCGGAATGTACGAAGACGCCCTCAAGTGCTATAACACGGCACTTGAGTGCGACGATGGCGATGCCGAATGCTGGTTCAACAAGGGAGTAATCCTGGAAAAGCTCGGCAAGGCCAAGGATGGAAAGGCCTGTATCGAAAATGCTGTGAATATAGCGACAGGTTCGGGATAACCCCCGAACACTGCAGCCGGCTCTTTTTTTATTTTTCCTGAAAGGAGTAGTAATTGGAAGGAGAGATGGGATTATGACCGCCCCCCGAACTGGTATTCGCCCCGGGGGGCAATCATCACAAACCTCGCACCTTTCCCCGGTTCACCATCGCCGATGATGGTGATGCCGGTAATGGATAAAAACTCTCGTGAGAGGAAGAGGTCAGGACCCCTGTGCCTCCCGTATGTCCTGGTCGGGGCCGTCGGATCTGGTGCAGGTAAAACTCAGATCGGTTGACATTTATTTATACACAACGAACCTTATGCCAAATTTCTGGAACCATATGTATTCCGTGTTATATGTTGATGATGATCCGGCCCTTCTCGATATCGGCAGGATCTATCTTGGTAAGACCGGGCACTTTTCTGTGGATACTGCGGCGTCGGCAGGGGAAGCAATCGAAAAGATCCGGCAGCAGACCTATGATGCCATCATATCCGATTACCAGATGTCGGAGATCGACGGGATACAGTTTCTCCGGCATATCCGCCAGCACTTCAAGGACCTCCCGTTTATCCTCTTCACCGGGCGGGGACGCGAAGAGATCGTCATTGAAGCCTTAAACAGCGGCGCTGATTTCTACCTCCAGAAAGGCGGCGAGCCAAAATCGCAGTTTGCAGAACTGGACTATAAGATCCGGACCGCCATCGAACGGCGGCGTGTCCAGGGAGAACTGAAAGACTCGAAAAAACAGCTCTCGGACCTGATCGACTTCCTCCCGGATGCGACCTTTGCCATTGACCTGAAGGGCAGGATCATTGTCTGGAACAGGATGATGGAAGAATTGACCGGCGTCCCACCGGATGCGGTTATAGGTACCGGCGATTTCTCCCACTCACTCCCGTTATATGAGGACAGGCGCCCCGGCCTTGCGGACTGTATTGTCCGTGCGGATGAAGAACCGGAAAAGGAATTCCCGAACCTTAAGAGAAACGGTGACAAGCTCATCGCCGAGATGTACCGTCCTCCGCTCCGTGATGGTAACGGTGCGTATTTCTGGCATACGGCTTCCCCGATTTACGATGCCACCGGAAAAGTTGTCGGTGCCATTGAGTCGGTCCGGGACATCACCCTGCGCAAGGAAACCGAGGAGAAACTGGCTCAGGCGCATGATGAGCTGAATGTGGCGTACGAACAGTTGACCGCGACTGAGGAAGAACTGCGCCAGAATTACGATGAGCTCTCGAAGAACCAGCATGAGCTGATCCTGAGCGAAGAGCGGTACCGTAGTGTCGTGGAGGACCAGACCGAGTTCATCTGCCGTTTCTCCCCGGATGGAAAACTTTCGTTCGTGAACGATGCATACTGCCGGTATTTCAACCTGGACCGGGAAGACTGCATCGGAAAACCGCACACGGTAGTGCTCCCTCCGGAGGATATCTCCCTAATGGAAGAGCAACTGTCGCAGTTGTCTCCGTCAAACCCCGTGGCCGCGATCGACCACCGGATCATCATGCCGTCCGGAGAAGTACGGTGGCAGCACTGGAGCGACCGTGCAATCTTCGACAGTACCGGGAAGATCATCGAGTACCAATCGGTTGGCAGGGATACGACCCGGCAGAAGAATGCGGAAGAGAAGCTGAAACTCGCGTACGAAGAACTGAATGTGGCGTATGAGCAGCTGACCGCGACTGAAGAGGAGCTCCGCCAGAACTACGACGAACTCGGAAAGAGCCAGACCGAACTCCACTCTGCCTATGAGCAACTGACCGCGACTGAGGAAGAGCTGCGCCAGAACTACGATGAGCTCTCGAAAAGCCAGCAGGACCTGATCCGGAGCGAGGAGCGGTACCGGAATGTGGTGGAGGACCAGACCGAGTTCATCTGCCGTTTCTCCCCGGATGGAAAACTCACGTTCGTGAACGATGCATACTGCCGGTATTTCAACCTTGACCGGGAGGATTGCATCGGAAAGCCGCACACCGTGGCACTCCCTCCGGAAGATATCCCCCTGATGGAAGAACAGCTCTCGCAGTTGTCCCCGGCAAACCCGGTGGCCGCGATCGACCACCGGATCATCATGCCGTCCGGAGAAGTGCGGTGGCAGCACTGGAGCGACCGTGCGATCTTCGACCATACCGGGAAGATCATCGAGTACCAGTCGGTTGGCAGGGATATCACCGACCGCAAGCGCATGGAACAGTCCCTTGATGAATCGAACAAGAAACTCAACCTGCTCTCGAATATCACGCGACACGACATCCTCAACAAGCTGACCGTGCTCCAGGGGTCTCTCGGGCTTCTCGAACTGGAGATAGCGAACCCGGACCACTGCCGGCTCATCAGCAAAGCGATACAGTCAAGTGACGTGATCCGGGGCCAGATCTCGTTCACCCAGCAGTACCAGGACATCGGCGTACAGAAACCCCGGTGGCAGAACCTGCATTCGGCTGTTACGACGGTTTGTATGGATGATGGCTTTACCAATGTGTCCATTGACCACCATCTTGAAGCATGGGAAGTATATGCGGATCCGCTGTTGAGAACAGTTTTTCTGAACCTGTTTGAAAATGCGGAAATGCATGGTGGAAAAGTGACCCGGATCGCGGTGAACGGCACCGAAACACCGGAAGATCTGGTAATTACCGTTGATGATGATGGGGATGGGATCGCTCCTGAAGACAAGGAACGGATCTTCCGGAAAGGTATCGGGAAACATACCGGTCTTGGCCTCTTCCTTGTACAGGAAGTGCTCGGTATCACCGGTATCTCGATCCGGGAGACCGGTGAATTCGGAAAAGGTGCCCGGTTCGAGCTCCACATCCCGATGGGGATATACCGGAAGAGCGGTCACGTGCAGGACCGCTGATACCTGTCTGTTTCATATTCAGGATATCCCGGCTGGAAAATACAGGATTTTTACGTGCGACCGGCAATCATCTTCCGGATCCGACCCCATAGTGACCGTTTCGGCCTCCTGCAGAATGGCAGCCCCCCCGTTTCAGCCCGGGACGCCTCGCATTCATCACAGAGCGTGTGGCGGGAGCAGGCAGTATTCGGGCAGGGGCAGTCTTCGCGAATAACGGGTGGCATGTATACATACCCCTGTATCATGGAACGGGATAATGGTTGGTGCCATCACAAGAGCAAGGGAATATCTGGAACCGGCGCTGAATCTGGTACAGGGAGTTTTTTATGGCAACCGATCCCGTCTGTCTGGCAATCGTTGATGAAGAAAATGCGAAATTCACAGCAGTGCATAAGAACCAGAAATACTATTTCTGCTGCAACTGGTGCAAGAAACAGTTTGAGGAGAACCCGAAACGGTACTCCCGGATTGCCAATGATGTCAGCGTCGACCTGGGCAGCTGCACGTAACCCGGCAGTCCCATACAGACTCCTTTTTTGTACGGGGGCCCCTTACAAATACAAAATAATCAGTGACCACTGTGTTGCTGGACAATATGGGATATGTCCTGGACAATCCCATTAATAAAGACCACATTCTTGTTCTCGTAGAACTCCGCGAGGGCCGTGACATTGACAGAGAACGGAGTCCCATCGGTTTTTTTCAGGTGAAGCACCCGGTTTTTCACAAACTGGTTTCTGCGGAGATCTTCGATGAGCTCCCGCCGCCCATCCGGCTCATTGAAGATCTCGATTACCGGAACATCCCGGAGATCGGAGATGGAATGGTATCCGAGAATATTGAGGAGGGCGGTGTTTCCCCAGACGAACCTGCCGCGGGGGTCACCGGTACTCCGGTATATTCCCACATTTAAGTCTTCCACGAGCGTCCGGTACTGGTCTTCGTGCTGGCGGAGGTACTGCTCCATCTTCTCCCCGGTGATGTCCTGCACAATCGATGATGCGCCAACGATTCCCCCACTCTCCCCGACAATGGGTGAGATGGAGATAAGGACGTCAAGCACCCGGCCCCCCCGTGTAGTTATCCGCATCTCGTGGCGGCGGATTGTCTCGCCCCGTGCCACCTGTTCAAGAATGGTCAGAAGTTCCTCCTGCGATCTCCCGGTCAGGAGATCGGTGATGGGTTTCGAGAGCACCTCGCCACCAGTAAACCCGTAGAGCCGCTCTGCGGCCGGGTTCCAGCTGGTAATAGTACCCTCGGGAGTACTCCCGATGATAGCCTCACCGATAGACTGTACGATCCCGCGGTACCGTGCCTCGCTGATCCGGAGCATCTCCTCGTATCGTTTCCTGGATGTAACATCCTCGGCAATGAACGTGAAACCGTCGCTCCCGTCCTCGAATGCCGTAGGCACCTGCTTGATCCGGAAGTGGAACTCCTCTCCCTGGATGACACAGCTCAGGTCACTGACCTGTTCCCCGGTTATATGGGGGTCACGCGAACGTTCGCTGTTACAGATTACCTGCATAAACGGGTTGTCAATCTCGTCGGGAAAACGGTGCAGGACGTTCTCCCGGGATATGCCCATGAGAGCGGTTACCGGCTCGTTGACCTGGAGGATCTTCCGGTCACTGCCGGTCACGATAACCGGATCCTTGGAGAACTCAAGCAGGGCAGAGATGGGCACGCGCTGTGAGATGAAATAGACCTTTGCAGCTCCCACGACCTGCATCTCAACCTGACCTGAGACGAGGAGCATATCAAGGTATTTTGCAACAAGGTTCCGGTTCATCTTCATCTCGGATGCAAGGTCCGAGATGGTCATACCCCGCGGGTGCCACTTGAGTATTCTTTTGATCCTGTCAACCTTGTCAGAATCCAGTACTCCCATATAACTACATTGTGCATATGGGGTAGTAGATATACTCTCCCCTCAATAATACGCGCCGGATAGAGCGGGGACCGTACCGGAAATGGATCTCTTCTTTCTGCCATGCCCTGCCCGTTCGGCAGTATCCAGGGTAATCAGTTCTTCAGTTTTCCCCAGTGCATGGCAAACCATAGCAGCAGACCTGACAGGCGGGAACGGTAGGCAAATATTGAATATCCTCCCGGAAAAAGAGTCGGCTGCCTCAGGAACGGGCCGGGTTGGACAGAGATCTACGGATCCTTGCTGCAAAATCCCAGGCAATGATACGCTCTCCGCGATCGGCATTTGCCCTGTCGCAGGCAGACAATTGGAAACAGTGTATGATCCGCCTTGTGGCATACGAGGCGCTCGAAAACCTAAAAAATGGAAAGTAAGATTGCACGTCACCTATGAGAAGAACAGAGCGCCACAGGCAGGAAGTTGTCCGGCGGGTGCCGGGGACAGGATCCACGAGATGCAGGAAGAAAAAACAAAGGGAGGAGAGGGAACATGAGCACAATCGGGGTGTATGAGATCCCGCTGACAGCCCAGATACTTTACCGGAGGGGGATCATCCTGTCGAACCAGATGAAAGAGGAGGAAGCAGTGAAAAGCTTCCGGCAGGCGGTCCTCATCGCCCCGCGATTTGCCGGAGCGTACCGGGAGATGGGCATCTGCCTTACCCGGCTTGGGAGAGTTGAGGATGCGGCAGCCTGCTACCAGAAACTGGAACGGGTTGAGCCGATCAGGATAGGGTACACGAATCCCTGTTGGAAGGAATCCTGAGGGGGTCGGGCGGTGTACTTCCGATGCGAACAAACCGGTGTGATCCGGGTAAGTACCCTCGGAAATTTTCCCCCGGATCTGTTGGTCACGGGCAATAAAGTATCAAAGTACACCGCCCGACCCCCGCCAAAGCCCTCCCATTTCCGAGCCGGATTCGTGCAATTTCCCGTCTGAAGGAAGGGGTTGTCCTGGCTCCATGGGGGAACGGGGGTCGGATGGTGTACTAAAAGTGTGAGCGAGGAATGTCATATCAAAAAAGGTTTTCAACAGAGCAAATTTTTTTTATCCCGATCAGGATCGCGATTCGCAGAAACCGTACGGTTTCTTCTCATCCTCCCGGTCTGATGACCTGTCGGATTTGAAAAAATTCCCGATCAATCAGGGTTTGGTTTTATAATATCAACCGGACCCTGCCTGGATTCAAATAAGGGGATCATGTTAGGCCAGGTGCACCTGCAACACCCCGCTTTTTCATGCGGACTGAATAGACGATGAGTGCAAGCTCGCCATCCGGGGTGATGCTGTAGAGCTTTTCCTGTCCGCCTGCCGGATCTGACTCCTCCCGGATAAGGTTCCAGCCAACCAGTGCTGATACCAGGCGGGCGAATTCTTCCGGGAGAAGTTCATGCACGGCCGGGCCCTCATCTGCAGTGCGGACCGGGATCTGCCAGGCCTTTGTCTCGTTGAACAGCGTTGTTTCCGGTACCAGGGTACGGGTTTTTTTCCCTGACTCCTTTCCCCGGAAGAGGATGGTAAGGATCACGAGGTTGTGCGGGTTTGCCGGCAGGTATTTTATGGGGAGGGTCGGGACCGGCACCCGCCGTGCCGGGGAAGTCCCGAATGCATAATAACAGTCGCCCTCAACCCAGAGCGACATCGAGAGCAGTCCCAGCGAGAGCCGTTTTGGCCCGGCGGAGATATCGAACGAGTACCGTGCATCCGGGTGGTCGCTGAATATCCCGAGGACCGGGTCGCGGATCGCGTCGAACGTTGCCGCATCGATCGTGACCAGCGCACAGGAGATCGTGCGGGAGAGGGAGATGGCATTTACTTTATCAACCGCATTGCGGATGGCGCATTTCCACATTCTCTTCCGGGCATCGTCCCGGGTGGAATTGGTGTAGACCTCTTTTTCTGCAAAGATGATAGTGTGCGTGACGGTCCGGAGCACCTCAAGAAGAGCTGGATAGGCAGTATGGATACTGTCCCCGGCGCTGATGATGAGAATGTGCTCCTGCCGATCCATGGGTAGTATCTGTTGCCGGGCGATAAATGGCTGTCCGGTATCCACGTATCCCTGTTCCGGAGAAACCCTGCCCGGAAAGGAGGCCGTTTTTGCCCGGCGAGGGTAAACAACAATTCTTTTCCCTGATCTCCGCTCAATACTTCTCATTACCATCTCTCCCTGAAAGCCCACCGGGCGGTTCGTGGATGAGTGAGGAAGCGTGAAAATGGAAATCCTGTCCGTCCTTCTTGAGTGGGGCCCGTACCTGCTCGGCGGTATTGCAATAACGCTCGGGCTCACCATCTCGGCACTGGCCCTTGGTTTCTGCCTGGGACTCCCACTCGCACTCGGGCAGGTCTACGGCTCCCGGCCGGTCCGGTCCCTCATTGCTGTCTATGTCTGGTTCTTCCGCGGCCTTCCGACACTCATCCTCCTCTTCCTCTTTTACTTCGGTGTCTTCCCGGCCCTGGGTCTTGACTTCTCTGCGTTTGTCATCGGGGCAACGGTCCTCGGTCTCCGGGGTGCCGCATACCAGTCCCAGATCTTCCGGGCCGGGATCCAGTCCGTTGCTGAAGGGCAGATGACAGCAGCCCTCTCGCTTGGCATGACCCGGTGGGAGGCCGTCCAGTGCATCATCATCCCGCAGGCCCTGCGGATCTCCCTCCCCGGATGGTCCAACGAGTACCCGGAGCTCCTCACCGACTCCGCGGTCTGTTACGCCATCGGCGTAGCGGAACTCATGACCCGGACCTCCCAGATCGTAAGCGTGACGTACATGACAATGCCGATCTACATTGCCTGTGCCCTGATCTTCATTGCCCTCAATTACGGGGGCATGCGGGTTATCCGGAAGGCAGAAGAACGGTTTGCCATACCGGGCTTTGGCGGGAAGGCGGTGCAGCCATGACCGGAGAATATATTCTCAGGGTAGAGGATATCCATAAAAAATTCAATGACCGCGAAATCCTCCGGGGGATCTCGTTTAACGTGAAGAAAGGCGCGACCATCGTCTTCATCGGCCCCTCGGGGACCGGGAAGAGCACGCTCCTGCGCTGCATCAACCAGCTGACAGAGCCCGACCGGGGGAAGGTCTTCCTTGACGATGAGGAGATCACCGGGTGCGGTTCCCGGATCAGCGGGTACCGCCAGCGCATCGGCATGGTCTTCCAGAACTTCAACCTCTTCGACCACCTGACCGCAGTCGAGAATGTCGAGATCGCCCCGATCAAGGTGCGGAAGATGAAGAAGGAGGAGGCCCATGCCAAGGCCATGGAAGAGCTCCACCGGGTGGGGATGGCGGACTGGGCGCATCATTACCCGGCCGAACTCTCAGGCGGGCAGGCCCAGCGGGTCTCGATTGCCCGCTGCCTTGCCATGGACCCCGAGGTGATCCTGTTCGATGAACCTACGTCGGCACTGGACCCCGAGCTGACCCGCGAGGTGCTGGAAGTCATGAAGGACCTTGCCCGGAGCGGGATGACCATGCTCGTCGTCTCCCATGAGATGGGTTTTGCCCGTTCGGTGGCAACTGAGATCATTTTCATGGAAGGCGGCCGGATTGTCGAGCAGGGCTCTCCCCTTGAGATCATGAACAACCCGAAACACCCGAGGACCCGGGAATTTCTCGGCCGGATAGAACACACCTGACGGCTTTTCCCATCATGGACCCTATCACCTTTCTCACCCAGATCCTGGCCCCGGCTCTCTGGAAGGGGCTCATCGTCACAGTCGCACTGGTAGTCCTTACCGCGCCGTTCGGGCTCCTGCTCGGGACCGGTCTCGCTCTCGGGAGACAGTACGGGGGAAGAGCGCTCTCGACGGCCTGCTCCGGCTATATCGTTTTTTTCAAGGGCTGCCCGCTCCTTCTCCTTCTCTTTATTCTCTACTTCGGTCTCCCCTCACTTGGCCTCACCCTCCCCGCATTCACCGCTGCCGTTATCGGGTTTATCCTCTGCAATGCGGCCTACAACTCCGAATATATCCAGGGCGCTGTTGCCTCGATAAAGGACGGGCAGATGACCGCTGCGCAGGCACTCGGTATGACACGGGCACAGGCAATAAAATCGATCATCCTCCCCCAGGCAATGCGGCGGGCAATCCCCGGGCTCTCGAACGAGTTCATCTACCTGATCAAGTATTCTTCACTTGCCTACATGATCACGGTTGTCGAGCTCACGGGGGCAGCCAAGATCGCTGCAACCAGGTATTTCATGTTCAACGAGTCCTTCTTCGCCGTGGGGATCGTGTACCTCGCACTGGTCACCCTCACTACGTATGCCGTGGGCCGGCTGGAGCAGCGGGTCGCCATCCCGGGGATGGGTGTGAAAACCTGAGCTGAAAAAAGGAAAGGACCTCCTGAAGGACACCCTTACTGCATATTATATTTGATAATGAGTTCCTGCCAGTAGGGATCGGCCTTCAGCTGGGCGAGACCATCATTGAGGGTGGCAAGAAGTTCCGGATCGGATCTCCGGACTGCAATGCCGAACTGCTCCTGTGTCCCGATGCTGCCCAGCGTCCGGACTGGCCTGCCGGTTATCATTGTCTGGAGTGCATGGTCATCGTATATGACGGCATCCACCCTTCCTGCCATGAGGTCTTCGAGGGCAAGCGGGGTGTTGGCATAATGTTTCAGCCCGTCCTCCGGCATCTTATTCGTCATGATCAGGTTGGTGTCAACCCAGATGGCAGCAGTACAACCATCCTGTGCGCCGATGATCGTGTTTCCTGCCCGGACATCGTCAAGGGTGATCGAGGAGTCGTTTCTTACCACCACATCCTGGCGGACCTCCCAGTACGGGGTGCTGAAGTTGACCTGTTCAGCCCGCTCCGGAGTGATGGTCATACCCGAATAGACAAGGTCGATCTTGCCGGCCTGCAGAGAAGGGATGATCCCGTCCCATGCCGTTGGCTGGAACCTGATAGTAAGTCCCTTCTTCCCGGCAATCCATTTCATGGAATCGACATCGAACCCTTTCGGGTTACCCCCGGAGTCAAGATAACTGAACGGTGTGTAATCCCCATCGATACCAACCACGAGAGTCTTCTGCGGGAACCGGGCTGCAGGATCTCCCGGAGATGTGGCAGTTGCGTCAGAATCGCCTGAACTACATCCGGCAACGACAAGGAGCAGCCCGAGCATGATCAATGCAATGACACCCGGGAGAAGGGAACCTCTCATCTGTAATACCTTCCGGCCCGGAAACAAAAGACCTTACGATTCGGGCGGATTGTATTTGACCGGTAATGATGATCACAGGAAAGAATAAAAAAAAATGTTGTTTAAATGAAGAGCGGCGCAAGTACGAGCGTCAGGGTAGCGAGAAGCTTGATGAGCACGTGGAGTGACGGGCCGGCGGTGTCCTTGAACGGGTCGCCAACCGTGTCACCGATGACGGCTGCCTTGTGAGCTTCGCTCTTCTTGCCGCCATGGACACCGGTCTCGATGTATTTCTTGGCATTGTCCCAGGCACCACCGCTGTTGTTGAGGATGAGTGCAAGGAGGATACCGGTGATGGTTGCTACCATGAGGAAGCCGGCGAGGGCTTCGTACTTCATGGTGATACCGATGACGATCGGGAACAGGATCACCAGGGCGCCGGGAAGGATCATGTTCTTTAACGCACCCTGGGTCGTGATATCGATCACCGCTGCATAGTCAGGCTTCTTGGTGCCTGCCATGATTGCGGGGTCCTTGAACTGGATGCGGACTGCATCAATAACCGACTGTGCGGTCTTGGAGACTGCCCGGATCGCGAGGCTCGCAAAGAGGAAGACGAGCATTGCGCCGATGAGTGCCCCGACAAAGACGTTTACGTTTGCCAGGTTGACGACATCGAATGCCTTGCCGGTGAGCTTGGCAATGTCGGCCATGTAGGCATTGAAGAGCAGGAACACCGCGAGGGATGCACTTCCAATAGCATACCCCTTGGTCAGTGCCTTGGTGGTGTTGCCGGCTGCATCGAGCTTGTCCATGCGGTGCCTGACTTCATCAGGTGCCTGGCTCATCTCAACGATACCGCCGGCATTGTCGGCAATAGGGCCGAAAGTGTCCATAGTAAGGACGTAGGCACAGACCATCAGCATACCGATGGTTGCAACAGCAGTGCCGTAAAGGCCGCCCTGGGGGATACCGGTCATGGTCCCGCACCAGTACGAGACGAGAAGGGAAACCCCGATAAGGACCGCTGGAACCGCGGTGGTCTCGAGACCGACCGAGAATCCCATGATGAGGTTGGTTCCCGCGCCGGTCTCAGAGGCATTGGCGATATCCTGGACCGGTCGGTAGTGGTGGTCGGTATAGTAGAGGGTGACTCTGAGGAAGGCTACGGAAAGGGCAATACCCACAAAACCTGCAAGGACGAAGTACATCCAGCCAGGTGTTGCACCGAGGAGGTAATAGACTCCGCCGGCGAGGAAGAATGCTGAGATAATGGCGGTAATATAGTAACCGCGGTTCATGGCGTCCATCGGGTCGGCACCATCGACACCCTTGACGGAAAGGATACCGATCATGCTCGCGAGGAGACCGAGCGAACACATGATGATCGGGAAGAGGATACCGTTGACGCCGAAGATCGGGAAGAGTGCGACACCGAGGATCATTGCACCGATGTTCTCGGCTGCAGTGGACTCGAAGAGGTCAGCGCCACGGCCTGCACAGTCGCCGACATTGTCGCCGACAAGGTCTGCAATGGTGGCCGGGTTCCGGACATCGTCCTCGGGGATACCGGCCTCGACCTTGCCAACAAGATCTGCACCGACATCAGCGGCTTTCGTATAGATACCGCCACCGAGCTGGGCAAAGAGTGCCACGAACGAGGCACCGAAGGCGAATCCGATAATGACAAACGGGGTGTGGGTCGGGTCTGCACCGAGGGCGATATAGGTCAGCGAGACACCGAGGAGTGACATCGAGGTGATGATCAGTCCGGAGATGGCCCCGCCGCGGAACGAGAAGTCAAGGGCTTTCCCGTCGCTGGTCTGCGCTGCTGCTGCCGTGCGGATGTTTGTCCTGACGGCAATCCACATCGCGACGACACCGGCGACGGCACTGCAGGCTGAACCGACGATGAACGCGGCTGCCGTAGCGAGGGCAATATCCTTTTGTCCGGTGAGATAATAAATCGCAAAGATCACCACAGCTGACACGATGGCAAGCACGGCGATAGTCGAATACTGGCGCTTGATGAATGCTTCTGCACCCACCCGGATCGCATCGGCGACCTCGCGCATCTTGGGCGTACCCTCGTCCTGTGAGAGAAGGTTACGCGTCAGGATTGCCGCAAGACCCAGTGCGATAACACAAATCGCAATCACGATTAGTAATACAGAGTCAATCATTCCATGACCTCCCTGTTGTGGAGAGAAGAATCCTTTAAGCGGACCGGACCGTTGCTGTTGATTGCAGCGGTATTGTTCAGGCCACCCGGGATACCCGTACAGACACACCAGGTATGATTAATTGGCATCAGCAGAGACCTGCTCAAATGACCCAAAGGAGGGCACTCTGTGCTTCCGGGATCGCCCCGCACACGTATGCAACCCATCCTAAGAGATCATTAGTGCATTTTTGAAACATTAAACTTTTATCTTATAATCCCGCCTGCACCACATGGGAATCCGGGCCCATAACACGGGAATTATTACGATCTGGCTGTAATCCTGTCTTTTGTCCCGGACAACAATCTCTCGTTTCCCTTACCCGATCATGGGATCCGGTGCACAATTCAATATGATTAATAATGAAAAATTCCCATATTCAGAGAGGGAGGGTATCTGGTGCAAATCGTTCAGTTATTGATATATCTGATCCTTTTTCCGTTAATAGCTGCAGTCTTCCTGCTTTTTGCCAAAAAAGGCTTTGAACGCGGCTGGATTGTGAAACTATCCGCACTTGGCATCGGTGCGGTATCGCTCTGGCTTCTTGTTGCCGGCTTTGACAAGGGACTGATTACGTATTCGGTCTCGGGCAGGATCTTTGATCTCGCCATGCTCATCATCGAACTGGTGATTGCGGCCTACCTGCTCTGGCTGGGTCTCCGGCACAAAAAATATTCAGTTGTCATTCTGGTCCTGATCCAGGCGGCCCTGCTCATCTGGTTTGAGGCATCGTTCGGCCATACCATCGTCGAACTGCCGAACAACCTCTTCTTCGACCAGTTCTCGATCATCATGGCACTGATCATCGGGATCATCGGGAGCCTGATCTGCGTCTATGCCCTGGGGTACATGGAGACCTATCACGAGCACCACAAGGATATCGCAGACCGGCGCGGGATGTTCTTCTTCGTCCTCTTTGTCTTCCTCTCTGCCATGTTCGGGCTGGTCTTCTCCAATAACCTGATGTGGATCCTCTTCTTCTGGGAGATCACCACGTTCTGCTCGTTTATCCTGATTGGGTATTCCCAGACAGAAGAAGCCACCAATAATGCATTCCTTGCCCTCGCCATGAACATGCTGGGCGGGGTGGCTTTTGTTGCAGCACTCATCTATATCGCGACACTGGACCCGTCAGGCAGGCTGCTGGAACTGGGAGCCCTGCTCAGCTCGGGATACGCGATTGCCATCGTCCCTGCCGTGCTCATCTGTTTTGCCGGCCTTACGAAGGCTGCCCAGATGCCGTTCTCGTCATGGCTCGTGGGCGCAATGGTTGCCCCCACGCCGGTCTCGGCCCTGCTGCACTCCAGCACCATGGTCAAGGCCGGGGTGTACATCATCGTGCGTTTCGCCCCGGTACTGTCCGGCACCACCGAGGGCATGATGATAGCCATGGTCGGTGGCGTGACGTTCCTTCTCACCTCCTGCATGGCAATATCCCAGAGTAATGCCAAGAAAGTGCTCGCCTACTCCACCATCGCAAACCTCGGGCTGATCGTTGCCTGTGCAGGTGTGGGGACCTATAACCTGATGTGGGTGGCGATTCTCCTGATCATATTCCACGCGATCGCAAAGTCACTCCTCTTCCTCTGTGTCGGGACCGTGGAGCACCGGATCGGCAGCAGGGACATCGAGGACATGGGCGGGCTGATCGAGCGTATGCCGAAGCTCGCCATCATGATGTTCATCGGCATGGCCGGCATGTTCCTTGCGCCGTTTGGTATGATCATCTCCAAGTGGGCGGCGATCGAGGCGTTCATCCAGGCACCCTTCGGCCTCATCTTCATTATCATCCTTGCATTCGGGGGTTCGGCAACCCTCTTCTTCTGGAGCAAGTGGATGGGCAAGATCATTTCCGTGATGCGGCACCAGGAGAACGTGGAGCATTCGATCAGGCAGGAAAAATGGGTGGTCCTCTGGATACTCACCGGGCTCGTTGTCATTGTTGCCCTGATCTTCCCGCTCATCTCCTCGGCGCTAATCGAGCCGTTCATCATGCAGATCTATGGGCATACGACCCGTCTCTCTGAGGCGAATATCACGATCATGCTCCTGATGATGGGCCTCCTGATCATCATGCCGTTCTCCATGTTGTTCCAGAGCAAAACACCGAAAATAGCGCCCCCGTACATGGGCGGGATGACCACGGTCGGGGATATGAAGTACATCGGGTCTGCCGGGGTCTCCCGTAACCTCGTGCTCTCGAATTATTACCTGCGGAATTACTTCGGTGAGGAGAGACTGTTCATGCCAGGTACCCTTGCCTGCTGGGGCCTCATCCTCATTGCATTCATCATGGTCGCGGGGGTGATCTTATGATCCCTGAACCGTGGACCCCGTTTGTCAACGCAATCATCTACCTGCTCCTTGCACCCGTAGTGGGCGGACTTGTTGCCGGGATTGACCGCAAGGTGACGGCCCGTATGCAGGGAAGAGTCGGACCGCCCCTCCTCCAGCCGTTCTACGATGTAGGCAAGCTCTTCGAGAAAGAGAACCTCGTTGTTACGACGACCCAGAACTTCTACGTGCTGAGTTACCTCGTCTTCATGGCGGTCTCGGGGGCCTTGTTCTTCTCGGGAGGGGATATGCTGCTCGTGATCTTCGCGTTCACGCTGTCGCACATATTCCTCGTGCTCGGGGCCTATGCCTCCTACTCCCCCTACAGCCATGTCGGGGCGGAACGCGAGCTGATCCAGATCATCGCGTACGAGCCGATGATCATCATCACCGCGGTGGGAATGTACATGGTCACGAAGAGCTTCTATGTCGGCACCATCGTGCAGTCCCCCATACCGATTGTCCTGTATCTTCCGGGTGTCTTCATCGGCTACCTGATCGTCCTGACGATCAAGCTGCGGAAGTCACCGTTCGACCTCTCCACGTCCCACCATGCGCACCAGGAGCTCGTCAAGGGGGTCACGACCGATTTCGCCGGCCCGAACCTCGGCAAGCTCGAGATCGCCCACTGGTACGAGTACGTCTTCCTGCTGGGGGTTGTCTACCTGTTCTTTGCATGGAACCCCATTCTCGCAATAGCGGCGATCATCATCGCCTACTTCCTCGAGATCCTCATCGATAACACGACCTCGCGGGTGAAATGGCAGATGACCCTGCGGAGCGCCTGGCTGGTTGCAGGGACGCTCGGTATCATCAATCTTGGAGTATTGTATTACCTGAGGATGGTGGTGGTCCCATGACATACCTTGCAAAGTCCCCCTGGATCGTGCACTACGATGGTTCGTCCTGCAATGGCTGCGACATTGAGGTGCTCGCGGCACTCACTCCCATCTACGATGTGGAACGGTTCGGTATCGTCAATACCGGCAACCCCAAGCATGCAGATATCTTCCTTGTCACGGGGAGCGTGAACGAGAAGAACCGTGAAATCGTGAAGAACACGTACGACCAGATGCCGGAGCCCAAAGTCGTGGTGGCGATTGGCATCTGCGCCGCAACGGGTGGGATCTTCCGCGAGTGTTACAACGTGATGGGTGGTATCGACAAGGTGATCCCCGTGGATGTCTACGTCCCCGGGTGCGCTGCCCGGCCCGAGTCCATTATCGACGGTGTCGTCCAGGCCCTCGGGATCCTTGAAGCAAAGAGGAAGGCAATGAACGAAAATCCGGGTGCTGCAAAAAAACCGGCAGGTGATGCCAGATGAAACAGGAACAGTCAATCATCCCCATCGATGTCGGGCAACTGATCGGCAGCGTGGAACAGTGCAGGAACGAGGGGTACCGTCTCGCCCAGATCGGCTGCACGAAAGTGGGCGACAACGACTTCGAGGTCAATTATTCCTTTGACAAGGACTATGTCCTAAAGAACCTGCGGATCACCGTGACTGCGGAAACGGAAGTCCCGAGTATCACCGGGATGTACTGGGGGGCGTTCGTGTACGAGAACGAGATGCACGACCTCTTCGGCATCCAGGTGAAGGGGATCAACATAGATTTCAAGGGCACCTTCATCCAGACCGCGATCAAATACCCGTTCGGGGTCTCGATCTCGAAAGGAGAGAAACCATGACAAAGCAGATCATCGTCCCCTTCGGGCCCCAGCACCCGGTGCTTCCCGAACCGATCCATCTTGACCTTGTCCTTGAGGATGAGCGAGTGGTCGATGCGATACCCTCGATCGGGTATATCCACCGGGGGTTCGAGAAGCTCGTGGAGAAGCGGGAGTTCACCGAGTACGTCTACATTGCCGAGCGCACCTGCGGGATCTGCAGTTTCATCCACGGTGCCACCTACTGCCAGGGGATTGAGCAGATCATGAAGATCGAGGTGCCCGAACGTGCCGATTACCTCAGGACAATCTGGTCCGAGTACTCGCGTCTGCACTCACACCTGCTCTGGCTCGGTTGTTTTGCCGATTCCTTCGGTTTTGAGAACCTGTTCATGGCGGCATGGCGGATCCGCGAGCGGATCCTCGATGTGTTCGAGCAGACGACCGGTGGCCGGGTGATCCAGGGGTCCTGCAAGATCGGTGGCGTCCGGCGGGATATCGCGAACGATAAGCTTTCCGGGATGAGCCGCGACCTTGACAGTATCCGGAAGGAGATCGGGGAACTGACAACGGTCTTCCTCAACGACGATACCGTCCGGCACCGGACCCGGAACATCGGGGTCCTCTCCCGGGACGATGCCTATCATCTCGGGGCTGTCGGACCCACAGCCCGGGGGAGCGGGGTCGCAATCGACCTGCGCAAGACCGGGTATGGCGCCTATGACCGGCTGAACGTCCCGGTCATCACGGACAGCTGCGGGGACTGCTATTCCCGCTGCTACGTGCGGTGCAAGGAGCTCTTCACGTCCATCGACCTGATCCAGCAGGCAATAACGGAGATCCCTGACGGCCCGATCGATGTGAAGGTAACGGGTGCCCCAAACGGCGAGTATTTCATGCGGGCCGAGCAGCCCCGGGGCGAGCTGGTCCATTACCTCAAGGGCAACGGGACCAAGTTCCTGGTCAGGTCCCGGATCCGGACGCCGACCCTGACCAACATCCCGCCGCTCGTCAAAATGCTGCAGGGATGCGAACTCGCGGATGTCCCGGTGATCGTATTGTCGATTGACCCATGTATCAGCTGCACGGAGCGGTGATCTGCCATGGGATTTTTTGAGATGACAAAAACAGCACTGAAGACGGTGCTCTCCCGGCCGGTAACGATCCTGTACCCGTACCAGCCGGCGAAAAAGACCGGTCTTACCCGGGGGCACGTTGTCCAGGACGGCAGCAAGTGCATTTCCTGCAGCATCTGCGTGAAGAAATGCCCCTCTCAGGCAATCCTGCTCAACAAGGAAGCGAAGACCTGGCAGATCGACCGGTTCCGCTGCGTTGTCTGCAATTCGTGTGTCGACACCTGCCCCACCAAGTGCCTCTCCATGGACACCCAGTACACGGCACCGGCATCAAAACAGGGTGTCGAAGTCTTCACGATCACATACGTGAAGCCGCCCAAGCCGGAGAAGAAGGAAGAGCCAAAAGAATAATTTTTTTACTCTTTTTGAACACTTTCGTGGTTTTGATGAATCCGAGACCTTCATCAGAAGGTCGAGGGGGAGAAGACCGCAGGTCTTCGAGCCGCTCTCATTACCAAACCTTTATGCTCTCTGTTGCGATAAGATGAAATCATTTAAAGAATGGAAATCGTCAGCGATGTAGTGGGATAACCCGGAAGATAGTAATGACCGGCATTCTGGAGCAGGATGCCAGAAGATTACAGGTACATCTACAGACCATCATGACAGATCCTTCCTGTTCCATAACTCCCGTGTCAGAGGGAAAAACTCTCTTCTCTATCCCGGTATTTTTATTTTCAATCCCGTGGACGGCCAGTGATCCTCCCGCAGGCCGGCGCCGGGATTCTGGCGGGGGTGGCTGATACCCTATGCCGGGTGAGGACTTTTTTATTGTGCTCGTGATTGGCATGGCAACGGTTGCCATGGCACTGGTCGCGGTCGTGCAGAAGAACCTCATCCGGGCGGTTATTGCGTTTGCGGTCTCCAGTGTCTGTCTTGCAATCCTGTTTTTTCTGCTGGCCTCACCATATGCTGCGGTTCTTGAGCTGGTGGTCGGGGGCGGCCTGGTCGCTGTCCTGTTCCTTGTTGCGCTCATCCTCGCCGGCGGGGAAGAGGAGAAGGTGCGCGCATGAATGCAAAAAATGCGTGTGCAGTAATCCTCGGAACCGTCTTCATGGGAATTTTTATTGCACTCCTTGCTTCCACTCCCCTTTCCTGGCCTGTAGTAACTCCGTTGTCCTCCGGAGTGGGTGAATCGCTCTGGAACGATCGCACCTACGAGGCGCTCCTGCAGGGAATGATCATCCTTGCGGGTGTCTTGTCGATACTCCTGCTGCTGGGCCTGAAACAATCGGGGAGGATGCCCCCATGATGCCGGACGAGGGTGTCGTCATACTGGTCGTGGCAGGGGCGCTCTTTGCGATTGGCCTTGGCAGCCTGATTGCACGCTGTAACCTGATCAAGATGGTGATGGGCCTCGAACTTCTTGGCAAAGGGATCAGCCTTCTCTTTATCCTCGGGGGATACCTGTCCGGTAATACCGGGATTTCCCAGGCAGTTGTGTTTACCCTGATCGCGATCGAGGCCGTTGTTGCCGGTCTTGCCCTCGCCCTCGTCATCCTTGCCAGAAGGGTCTGGAAAACCTTTGATATCGCTGCGATCTCGCGGCTCTCTCCCGGCGGTGAGCGGTGATGGACGTCTTCCCGTGGATGCTTGTCCTCATCGTCCTCATCCCGTTTGTCGGAACCGGGTTCGTTCTGCTCTTCCATAACCGCCCGGATGCCCGCGAGGCGGTCTCACTTGCCGCGGCACTCCTGACCTTTCTTCTCTGCGCCCTGTCCCTGCCCTCTGCGTTTACCGCACAACCCCTGTCCACCACAGCACTCCAGATCCTCCCCGGGCTTGATATCCGGTTTACGGCAGATGCGCTCGGTCTCCTGTTTGCAACCCTCGCCTCCCTCCTCTGGATCATAACCACGGTCTACAATATCGGGTACATGCGGGGCCTCAAAGAGCATTCCCAGACGCGATATTATGCGGCGTTTGCCATCACGATCGGGGCGGTGATGGGCGTAGCACTCTCGTCCAACATGTTCTCCCTGTTCGTCTTTTACGAGATCCTCGCCATTGCTGCCTATCCCCTTGTGGTGCACAAGGAAACAGCGGAGGCGCTTGCAGCAGGGAGAAAATACCTGATCTATACCCAGTGCGGGGGAGTTTCCATCCTGGCCGGTATCATGGCCCTCATCGGCATGGGAAACACGCTGGACTTTATCCCGGGCGGCAACCCTGGTGTTGCCCTGATCGGCCCGGAATTTGCCCGTCTTGCGTTCATCCTCCTCTTTGCGGGTCTCGGGGTAAAAGCGGCGCTTGTGCCCCTGCACGGGTGGCTGCCAAGCGCGATGATCGCCCCGACACCGGTGAGCGGCCTGCTGCACGCCGTCGCGGTCGTGAACACCGGGGTCTTTGGCATCCTCCGGCTGATGTGGTACCTCTTCGGGCCCGAACAGATGGCAGCCCTCGACCTCCAGTATTTTGTCATCGGTGCGGCAGTTGTCACTATAGTTGTCGGCTCCCTGTTCGCCCTTATCCAGGACGACTTCAAGCTCAGACTCGCGTATTCAACCGTGAGCCAGCTCAGCTACATGGTACTGGGAGCCGCAGTGCTCCTGCCGGCAGGGGTATCCGGTGTCACCGATGCCGGAAGGGTTGCGGCCGTGATCGGGGCAACGTATGCCTTCACTGCCCATGCTCTTGGCAAACTGACCATGTTCTTTGTCGCCGGCACTGTTGCGGTCGAGACGGGGAGAACGAAGATTTCAGAGCTGGACGGGCTCGGCAGGAAGATGCCCTGGGAGTTTGCTGCATTCACGCTCGCCACCCTGAGCATGGCAGGACTACCGCCGATGGCGGGTTTTATCTCGAAATGGTATCTTTCCGTGGGAGTCGGATCCGGGGATGCCAGCCAGTGGTGGGTCCTGCTCCTCCTTATCGGTGCCAGTGTCCTGAACCTGGCCTATTTCCTCCCCGTCATCATCCGGGCGTTTTACCGGCCTGCAAGCGGTGACGTTCCTCAGGTCCGTATGACCCTCCGGGGGCCTGTTATCGTGACCGCGGCCCTTGCCCTTCTCGCGGGTCTCTGGACGGTCTATCCCTACAGCCCGTTTGCGCTCTGTGCCATGGTCGCTGCCGGCGTGACTCATACGGCAGCCCCCGTTCTCGGGACACTTGCCTTGGGCACGGCAATCCCGCCGTTCCTGATCTTCCTCATCGGCGCCCCGCTCGTGCTGGCACTCTCAGGCCGGGCACGCCAGGCCGGTCTTATCGTCCTCGGCGGCATTGCGCTTGCCGATGTCCTCCTCCTCCCGGGAGGGTATTTCACCGGGCCGGTTGTCGGCGGTGTCCTGCAATGGAATGTCCCCTTCATGGGATATACCCTGACTCTCCTGAGAGTCGACAGTCTCTCGTACCTCACCGGGCTCATTTTCGCCCTCATCACGTTCCTTGCCATTGTATATGCAGCAGCAGTTGCAGCACCCCGCCTCCACCTTTACGCCCTCCTCTATGCCGGGGCATCGCTCGGCGTAGTCTTTGCCGGGGACTGGATCACGCTCCTGTTCTTCTGGGAACTCATGGCCGTCACTTCCACATTCCTGATCTGGCAGGAAGGTGGGGAAGCGATCCGTGCAGGATACCGGTATCTCCTCTTCCACGGCCTCGGGGGGACGCTCCTTGGGGCTGGGATTGTCCTGCTCTTCATAGGGGGTGGCTCTCCCATTGTCGGGCCGCTTGCCGGGATCCCCGCTGCAACATACCAGTTTTGGGCATCGGTGCTGATCGTGCTCGGCATCGGCGTGAACGTCGCGTTCATCCCGCTCCATACCTGGCTCCCCGATGCGTACCCCCGGGCGAACTTTGTTGCCAGCGTATTCCTGAGTGTCTATACCACGAAGGCGGCGGTCTACCTTCTCGCACGGGCCCAGCCCGGGACGGAATTCATCGCTTTCATGGGGGCGTTCATGGCAGTGTACGGCGTGATCTTTGCCGTCTTCCAGAACGACATGCGCCGTCTCCTCTCCTACCACATCGTCTCGCAGGTAGGCTACATGGTTGCCGGGATCGGGATCCTGGGCTGGCTGGGTGCAGCGGATGCGATCGGGCAGCTCGGTCTTGATGGCGGCATGGCCCATCTCTTCAACCACATCCTCTACAAGGCCCTCCTTTTCATGGCAGTCGGCGTCATCATCTGGAAGACCGGCGAGAACCTGCTGAGCCGCGTCGGCGGGCTCCAGAAGAAGATGCCGGTCACGGCACTTGCGTTCTGGGTTGCCGCGTTCTCGATCGCGGGCGTCCCGCTTTTCAATGGTTTTGTGTCAAAGGGCATGGTGCTCCTTGCCGCGGAGCATACGAGCATATGGCTGTGGGTGCTGCTGGAGATCGCGTCCTTCGGCACATTCGTCTCGTTCCTCAAGCTCGGGTATTTTGCCTTCCTCCGCCCGGGAGAGACAAAAGGGTCGGATCCCCCGCTCCTGATGCAGGCGGGCATGCTGGGAGCTGCAGCACTCTGTATCATTATCGGGATCTGGCCGGCACTCCTGTACTCACTCCTGCCATACACCACAAGCTATGCGGTGTATGACCCGGTACACGTCATCACCGCATTGCTGGTCCTCGGGGCTGCAGCGCTCTTCTTCTTCACGATTGGGAAGAAGGTCCTTGAACCCCATGACGTGTCGCAGAGGGACTTCGATCTCGTGTACGAGAAGGCATGCCACGGTGTCTGCCTTGCTGCACGCGGGCTCCAGGAACTGTTCCGGATCATCTACGCGTATGCAACCGCGGGAGCCCGGCTGCTCTTCGATGCCGGCAGGCTTGCCATGGGGATGGAAAACCGTGACGCGAACTGGAACAGTGCGATGTTTGTTGGTGTTCTTGTTGCCCTGGTCACCGTCGTAATCTTGGGGGTGGGATTATGAACCCGGTCGATATTGCCGGGTTCATGCCCTTCTTCATCGCGCTCTGTGGTATCGGGATGTATTTCTTAACAAAAGTATTCCCGCCAAACCTCCGCCACTGGTGCGGGACCCTGACCGGCTTCGTCCTCTTTGCCGTTTTCTGCCTGCTCCTGTCCGTCCTGTTCCAGCATGAGGCCTACCCGACAATATCCTATATCGGGCTGACCGGCGGTCTCCTGGTGACGGGTATCGGGGCCGTGGCAGCATGGGCATCGGCGGGGACCCTTGATCCCCGGGGCCCGGTCCAGTTCTATTACCCGCTCTTCCTCTTTGCCCTTGCCGGAGCCATGGCTGTCGGGTTTGCGACAGACCTCTTCACCATCTTCGTCCTTGTTGAACTGTCCGCGATCCCCATCTATGCCCTCTGTGCGTACCATTACCAGACCGATCCTGCGGCCCTGTCGGCAGCCATGAAATACATCCTCCAGGGGGTCATGGGCACCCTGACCGCACTCCTTGGTGTTGCGCTCCTCTTTGTCGAAGGCCATACCCTGAGCATATCCCTGCTCCCGGCCGCCCTTGCCGGTGCAGACCCCCGCATCGTCCTGTTCGCGGCCCTCCTGATCCTGCTCGGGTACAGCGTAAAACTCGGGGTTGTCCCCCTCCATACCTGGCTGCCGGATGTATATGCCCGGGCACCGGTCGGCGTCACCGCCATCATGGTAGGGCCCACGAAGATCGGTGTCCTGATCGCAATGATCCTGTCGCTCTCCGCCCTGCCGGCCGAAGGAACGCTGCCATGGACCCTTGGCATTGTTGTCACGTTCTTTGCGGTTGTCACGATGACTGCCGGCAACCTTCTTGCCCTGAACCAGAAAGACCTCCGGTATATCCTCTCCTACTCCAGCATCGCCCAGATGGGATATATCCTGCTGGGATTCGGGATCGGCCTGATCTACGACCTGCCCCTCGGCTTTGTGGCCGGTCTCTATTATGCCATCGCGTATGCCATGATGAAATCCGGGGCGTTCTTCGCAACGGATGCTTTTGCACGCGATGCAGGGTCCTACCGGGTTTCAGCGATGGCGGGCCTGGGTGCACGCCACCCCGTCCTGGGCCTGTCCATGGTGGTCTTCATCTTCGGACTCATTGGTGTTCCCTTCACTTCCGGTTTCCTCGGCAAACTGCTCCTTGAACAGGCGGGTATGGTAACCTCCATGACGGGAGGTGTCGTCCTTGCCCTGATCCTTGCCCTGAACAGCGCCCTCTCGCTCGGGTATTATATCCCGGTCATATCGACCCTCCTCTTCTGTGGCACGGACAGGGAGACGTGCCCTGCAAACCCGAAACCATTGCCGCTCACGGTCGTTTCCGCCGTGGTATTCCTCGCGGTTGTGACGTTCTATTTCGGCCTGTTCCCGGAATCGTTTGACTGGATCTCCAGTGCCGCCCGGCAGATATTCCCCGGGGGGGTGCCGTGAATGCTGTCATGGGATCTCCTGACCTCCCCGGTCATCATCATGGCATATGCCCTCGGCATCGGCTACCTGGTCTATGCCTGGTCCCGCACCATTGCGCCGGCTTTTACCCATTCCGTCAACAAGACCATGCCCTATGTTGGCGGCGAAGTTGCAGAGGCGCAGACCTGGCAGCCCGGGTACCAGTTCTTCTACGTGGCCCTCTTCTTCACGGTGGTCCACGTGGCTGCACTGGTGCTGGCAACCGCCCCGTTCGATGCCCCGCTCTGGGGGCCCCTTGGTTATCTTGCCATCATGGCCATTGCGATTATGATCCTGAGGTGGGAGCAATGAGAGACGATAAGCCTGGACCCGTCAATGGCAGTGCCCTGATCTGTAATTTATTACTCCAGAATGGAGGTGGTGATTAACCATGGCAGTCCCGGACACCGGCATGAGCCGGCGCCTTGTGAACTGGGCGCGGGCCAAATCCCCGTGGATCACTGTGTACAACAGCGGGGCCTGCAATGCCTGTGACATCGAGATCATCGCCTGCCTTATGCCCCGCTTCGATGTCGAGCGTTTCGGGATCCTGGTCAAGGGCTCTCCCCGTCACGCGGATATCCTGATTGTCACCGGGCATGTGACCCTGAAACAGGCCTCCCGCCTCCGCCGGGTATGGGAGCAGATGCCGGAACCAAAGTATGTGATTGCCATGGGTGCCTGCGGTGCGGCAGGGGGAGTATTCCACGGCCTGTACCATATGATGGCGTGCGTGGACTGCGTAGTCCCGGTCGATGTCTACGTGGCCGGGTGCCCGCCCCGCCCGGACGAGATCATCAATGCGGTGGTCACCTGCCTGAACCTGATGGCAGAGGATGCAGCCCATGGCGGGAAGGAATGGCGGCGGAAGAAGCCCGCAACGGGCGCGGATACAGAGGGAAAAAGCTGCACGGTGATACCATGACCCGTCCGGTAACGGTTGAGACGATAACGGAAAGGATGAAGGAATTCGGAGTGGTTGAGCAGGTCCGGAAAAACCGTATCAGGGTGAAAACCGTACCTGACAGGATCCATGACGCGATAACGACATCGCAGGCGATGCTGGGATTTGACCGCCTGATCACCATCAGTACCGTGGACAATGGCGAAACACTGGAACTGTTGTACCACCTGATCGGATCGCACCGCATCATCATCTCCCTCTCCATCGAACTCCCCCGCGACAAGCCGGTGACACCAACCGTCTCTGACCTGCTTCTCCCTGCAGGTATCTACGAGCGGCAGATCCACGACCTCTTCGGCATCACCTTCGAAGGAAATCCCAACATGAAAAAGATCATCCTGAACGAGGACTGGCCCGGGGATGAATTTCCCCTGCGCAAGGACTGGACACCCGGTCCCGATGTCTTCTACGGCGGGATACGCGTTGAGAAGAGGGAGGGGAGCTAGATGCCCGAAGTCGTTGTCTCCATCGGCCCGCAGCACCCGGCGCTCAAGGAACCGGTCAACTTCAAGGTCATCGCCGACGGGGAAAAGATCGTGCGCCTCGAGCTCGACCTCTCCTACAACCACCGGGGGATCGAGAAGGCGGCCGAGCAGCGGAACTTCATCCGTGTCCTCCCGCTCTTAGAGCGGGTCTGCGGCATCTGTTCGCACTCCCATGCCACGGTCTTTTCCAAGGGCATCGAGGAGATCATGGGCCTTTCGATCCCCCCGCGTGCCCAGTACATCCGCACCATCATTGCCGAGCTCGAGCGGATGCACAGCCACCTCCTCTGGCTGGGTGTTGCAGCGCACGTGATCGGGTTCAATACCCTCTTCATGTGGACCTGGCGTGACCGCGAGGCCGTGCAGGACACACTCGAGGAGATGAGCGGGAACCGGGTCCACTATGGCATGAACGAGATCGGGGGCGTCCGGCGGGATCTGACCCCGGCTCAGGTCGAAGCGGCCCTCGCGAGGCTGCCGGTTCTGGAGGAACGGATCAAAAAGTACGTGGAGATGGTGAACAGCGAGGAGACCATGCTGATCCGTTTCCGGGATGTCGGGAAGATGAGCCGGGAGGAGGCGCTGAAGTACGGGGCGGTCGGGCCTACGGCACGGGCAAGCGGGGTGGATTACGATGTCCGCAGGGACGACCCGTATCTTGCCTATGCAGAGGTGCCCTGGAATGTCATCACGGACACGCACGGGGACGTATACGGCCGGACGCGTGTGCGTGTCGGGGAGTTATGGGAGAGCACACAGATTGTCCGGTACTGCCTTGAGAATTTACCGGCAGGACCGATCCGGGTCGATGCACCGAAAACTGCGCCCAAAGGCGAGATCCTGTCGCGATACGAAGCCCCGCGGGGGGAGCTTGCCCACTTCATCCGGACAAACGGTACTGACAAAGTGGAACGGGTCGATATCCGCACGCCGACACTGGCAAACTGGACCTCAGTGGCAGTCTGTCTTGTCAACCAGAACATTGCGGATATCCCGGTGATCGTTGCGGCGATCGACCCCTGCCTCTCGTGCACTTCAAGGCTGACCGTGGTAAACCGGGTGGATAAGGTGGGACGATGACCGATCCCGTGTTTATCCTCCTCTACATCTTCATCTTCCCGGGGTTCTTCTTCCTTATTTCCTATGGCCTGTTCCTCGCGTACCTGGACCGGAAGATTGCAGCCCGGATGCAGCAGCGGGTAGGGCCGCCGATCTGCCAGCCGCTCGCTGACCTGATCAAGATGCTGGGCAAGGAAGTGATCAACCCGAATGGCGTGGACTGGCGGGTATTTGACGCGATCCCCCTCATTGCCCTTGCTGCTGTCATGACCGCGTTCCTCTATGTACCGGTTCTCGGGTACAGCCCGCTTGCGTTCCAGGGGGACCTTGTTGTCGTCCTTTACCTCATGGCCCTTCCGACGATAGCGCTCTTCGTGCTCGGATGGCTCTCCCGTAACATCTTCTCCGCCATCGGCGGGATCCGGGCAGTCACGCAGCTCTTCATCTACGAGGTGCCGTTCTTCCTTGCCCTCCTCACTCCCGCCATCATGGCAGGCAGCTGGTCGATCTCGGAGATTGTTGTATGGCAGCAGCACAACCTCTGGATCATATTCTTCCAGCCTATCGGTTTCATCGTGGCCCTGATCGGGCTCCAGGCAAAGCTGGAGAGGACGCCCTTCGACATTCCCGAGGCGGAGACCGAGATCGTTGCCGGGCCCTGGACGGAGCTGACCGGGCGCAGGCTCGCCCTCATGGACCTTGCAACCGATGTCTCCCTCGTTGTCGGCAGCGCCCTGATTGCAGCCCTGTTCCTTGGCGGCCCCATGCTCCCGTGGGTCCTTGCCCCGTTCTGGCTGAACAGTATCGCCGGCTTTGCCCTCTTCCTGGTAAAGACCCTTGCCGTGCTCCTGATCCTGTCATCGATCAAAGTAGCGACCGGCCGTATCCGGATCGACCAGCTCAATGATATCGGCTGGAAATACATTGCAAGTGCAGCCGTCGTGCAGGTAGGGATCGTGCTTGTCATCAATTATCTCTGGGTGGTCCCATGAGCGTCCTCCGTGAGATGCTGGAGAATTTCCTTTCCCGTCCCATCACGATCCTGTACCCGAAAGAGAAGATCCCGATCCCGGATGCATTCCGGGGCCGGGTTGCCATCACCGATGACAAGTGTATCGGGTGCTCCAAATGTTCGCTGGTCTGCCCGGCACAGGTGATCACCATGATCGACGGCCCCCGCGAGGTTGAATTCAAGGGGAAGACCCTTGCCCGGAAGAAACGGCCTCAGGTGAAACTGTACAAGTGCATCCGCTGTGCACTCTGCGAGCGGCACTGCCCGACCGGGGCGATCTACCTGAAGAATGAGTTGTCAAGCTCGGGTACCGACGGGGAAGTCGTGATCACGTAATGGAGAAGGCAGCCCCGTTCTCTGACACCCTGCAACACAGGATAAAAAATGCCCGCAGGCTGGCAGTAGTTGGTATCGGCGATGAACTCATCCCTGCCGATCTGCTGGGGATCTCCGCTGCCCGGATGATCGAACAGCAACACCTCCCGGGTATACAGGTCTTTTTTGCCGGGACCGTGCCTGAGAGTATCACCGGTCCTATCCGCAGGTACCGGCCGGAACATGTCCTTTTTCTCGATGCAGCGGAGATGGGAGAACCGCCCGGGACAATAGCGGTCATCGCGCCGGGGCAGGTCCAGGCAAGTCTTCTCTCAACGCATGCCCTCCCGCTGACGGTGGTCATGGAGTATGTCGAGCGGGAGACCGGGGCCGGCGTTACGCTGCTGGGCATCCAGCCCGGTCACAGGAATCCTGAGAACGACCTGTCGGATGAAGACCAGGCATATCTGGACCGGAACCTCCGGCAGCTGTTCACAATTCTTGAAAAACGGTAGTATTCAGCTTGCAGGTTCTGCAAAACTGAACGTCTCGGGAACCAGCGTCTGCAGGTCCACGACAACCGCGAGCGCCGGCGTCGGGTTCACGTTCATCTGCTTCTGGAACGCGGTCTGGGACTGCCATGTACCTGCGTTGACACCGAGTACGCCACGGTAGGTCGTGATCCCCTTGATGTGGACATGGCCGGTGTGGAGGATCTCGGGGAGCGGGTCGATGATCAGCCGGTCGGACTTGCCTGCGGCAATCGGTGTCCTGCGGCCATACGAGGGGGCGAGGTGGCGCCGGACCAGCATCTCCTCCATCATCAGCCCGCTCTGGTCATAGGAGGCCCCGGGGATCAGGCCGATCATGTCATCGATCGACCTGCCATGGTACATCATTACCCGGACCCCCTGGAGGTTGACAACCGCCGGGTTCTCGACAAGTGTGCAGTTGGACGGGAATTTCTTCGTGAACGCTGCCGGGATCACGGGCTGGGGCTCTGCACCCCGCACCACATCGTGGTTGCCCGGAGAAACGATGATCTTAATCCGTGACGGGAGGTCGGAGAGCATGGCGCCGAACGCATCGTACTGCTCGTAGATGTTCTTGATCGTCAGTTCCTGCTCCTGCCCGGGGTAAATACCGATCCCGTCCACGAGGTCCCCGGCGATCAGGAGATACCCGTAGTCGGAGTCCGAGAGCCAGTCCGCAAACCGGTTCCAGGCCCCTTCAAGGAACGTGTTGCTGCCCACGTGGACATCCGAGATCAGGACCGCCTTTCCCGGCTGCTCGCTCTTAAAGGGCGTGTTGTCGATGCGGATGTCCGGCCGGTAGAGGTGTTCTGCGAAGAAGAGGCGCCCGTCGGTTGAGAGTTTCCCCTTGACACCAATGACTTCGTCATGGATGATCCGCTCGGCATCATGGAATACGGGACGGTCTTTCCGGAAGAGCACGGACATGCTTGCTGACGTATCCTCGATCTCGGCGATGCGGTGGCCGTTCTTCGTGGTGCTCACATCAACGACCATCCCGATGATGGTGCACTCCTCCTGCCGGTAGCGGGTGTTCTTGGTCAGCCCCTCGATGGGCATCGCACCCATCCGGCTCCGGATCATCCCGCCAAGGCGGCTGTACCGGTCCCGGAAGTAGTGGAGGTAATCCCCGGTCCCGTTCACCGGGCCCGATGTGCCTGAACTGCCGCTCACGACCTCGACACTGGGGTCGAGGAGGAAGCGGGTCCCGTCCCGGGTGGCGTGCATACCGGGGATGTGCTTTGTGGATACGACAACGGTATCTTCTGGCACCTGCGCAAGGATCCGGTCGATGAGGCCCGGTTCGTCCTGCTCCTGGATGTAGCGCACCACGTCGGGGTGCACCTGGAGCCGGGTATCGAGGAACCGGAGCGCGATCTCCTGCGCAGAAAGCATACCAGATCATTGGTTGCCGGGAAAATATAGCCTGTTATCCTGCACCTACCCGGCACAGGCAGGCAATACCTGCGGAAGTGCCTGACATTGTTGATAACCTTGCCCGGTATACCTTGTACAGAACTACCGGAACAGAAATGTACGAAATCATCTCAACGCTGGTACTGGGTTTTGTCATCGGGCTCACCGGGGCGCTTGCCCCCGGGCCGACGCTGGTTGCCACCATCAACGCCTCCCTTGCGGGGAACTGGACCGCGGGCCTGAAAGTCTCGCTCGGCCACATCGTGATCGAGACCGCGATCTTCTTTTTGATCATCCTCGGGCTGGCCAGCGTGGCAAGCCCCTATACGGCCGCCATTGCCCTCATCGGCGGCACCGCACTCGTGGCATTCGGGATCATGACGATTTCCGGGAGCCGGAGCGCCACGCTTGCGGCCGGTCCCGTGCAGGAGGGAGCCAGCCCCTACATGGCCGGGCTCCTGACAAGTGCCGCAAACCCCTACTTCTGGATCTGGTGGCTCTCGGTCGGGAGTGCCCTCCTGATCCAGTCGCTTGAAGGAGGGCTGCTGCTTGCCGCCGTCTTCATGATCGGCCACTGGGCTGCCGATACCGGGTGGTACACGTTCGTCTCCACCAGTGTTGCGAAGGGAAAGACCCTCTTATCGGACAGGACCTATCACGGGATCATGGCAGTATGCGGGGCATTCCTGATCCTTTTTGGGCTGTATTACCTGTCAGGAGCGCTTCTGCCCCGCTGACCGGATGCGATCCCCCTCCCTCGAAGAACGCTGATGGAAATACACAATCAACTGTGAATAAAAGCAAAAATGGTGGTTCAAGGATTTTTTATTTTACTATTAACTACTGCTTGAAGTGCCCTTTTCTTGGTCCGAGGCGAAAGGTCTACTTCGCGCTCTGAAAGAAAAGTAATAACTTGGCCTTCAGTAACCTTCGTTAAACCACGTTCTTTAGCCCATTCAATACAAGGGGTCACCAATGATAACATTTTTTCATTTCTTTTTATCTCTCGCTGTTGCTCTAGTTGCTTCTGGACTAATCGTTCGGCTTTTTTAATCCTAAATTTTAAGTCAGCAGGGAGATTCCACAGATTAACACTTTTACTTCTCCAAAAATAGCCTATGATTACATGAAAAGGAATTGGCCTTTCGTCATCTTGGTCTGGAAATTTTTTTTTGGAAAATGATAATATTTCTACTGCAAGTTCTTCCGGTGTTGAAAATTTAAATTCGTTAGACAATTTTTCTTCGGTCGTTAATTTTTCAATTTCTCTTTCTGAATCATCAGTGGTTTTCTTCGTTTCTGAGATCTGGTCTATAAGGTTATTCAATTCTGGAACAGATTCCCAAACAGAGATTATGTCACCCTGTCTAGTTCTTTCTACAAAAAAACCTAAAAGATCTTTGAATTTTTGAACCGTAATTAGTATGTTAAGACCACATTTTGACAGATCCGTAGTTTCCAATATTATTTTTGTTCCATCTTCGTTAAAATTTATTGAAGAAAAGACATCGGGGGGAGTATCATTTCGCATTTCGAACAAGATTGGAGCCCACGCTTGAATATCTGTTGAACTTTCCACCTGTACTGTAAAGGAGGGTATAATTTTTTCAAGTATGGATTCAGGTAAATCATTTGTTAGATTTTGCCTCATAATATCCCCGACACGTATTTTTTTCTAATGTGCGAGCCCGGTATTCACGCCGCATTAGTCTGGTATATTCTTTTAGGGCTTCTTCAGGTTTTTGATGATTCTTGACGCGTTCTTCTCTAGTCTCGACCCTTGCGGGTCTCGACACATCCCACATGGTTAATGTGCACAGGGTTCAACACTATACAAAAACCCGTACCAGGTATTCCCAATGGCAGCCAAAGACACCCCCCGTGACCTCCGCACGCTCTTCGCACAATTCCGTACCAGCGACCACTGGGCGGTCTCGCTTGCCCGGGACCTGCTCTGGGTTGCCTGCGTTGTCGGGGGCATCGCGCTCGCCCTCTTCCTCATCTGCGGCACGTGGCCGGCGGTCGTGACCATCGAGTCGGGGAGCATGATCCCCAACATGAACATCGGCGACCTTGTTGTCGTAGTCCAGAAAGACCGGTACGGGGAGTTCATGACCTGGGAGGAAGGAAAGCGTGCGAACGTCTCGAAGTTCAACAGCTACGGCGACGTGATCATCTACAAACCCAACGGGCTCGATTCGGTCCACCCGATCATCCACCGGACCATGGTGTATGCCACGAATACCACGCCGCTGACGGAGATCCGTGGCAACCAGCTCCTGACCAGCTATGCTCCCGCCCATGACGGGTACATCACGTGGGGAGACAACAACCCGTATCCCGACCAGTTCGCTTCCTATAAGGGGATCGGCACACCGGAACCCGTCAGGGAAGAATGGATCGTCGGCAAAGCACTCTTCACCGTGCCCCTTGTCGGGTATCTCCCCCTCCATATCTGGGAAGTGGTGATCGTGGTCGTCATCATCATGGCCCTGCACGAGCTCTGGCTCCGCTCGCGGGAAGGCAAGGAGCAGAAGGGCGGCAATAGCGGCAGGCAGAAGAAGAAAGCCGGAAAGAAGTAAGGGCAGGAACACGGGACCATGACCACATTACCCACGCTGTTGTCCGATGTAATGAGTGGCCACCGGCTCACGGAACAGGAAGCAGAACGGCTCCTTAAAGCTACCGGCAGGGATGTCTGGAAGATCACCGCGGCGGCCGACGAGATGCGGGAGCGGAGGGCAGGTGACATTGTCACCTATGTGAGGAACCAGAACCTCCACGTGACCAATATCTGCAAGAACCTCTGCGGGTTCTGCGGGTTCGGGAGAAAGGCGACGGACGAGGGGGCATACTGCCATGACAGGGACGCCATCCAGATGCAGGCCCGGCTCGCCTACGAGCGGAAAGTGACCGAGATCTGCCTCCTCTCGGGTGTCCATCCCGGGTTCACCCTCGACACTTTCGTGGACATGATGCACTGGATCCACGAAGCGGCTCCCGGTGTCCATATCCATGCCTTCAGTCCCGACGAGGTCGCCCATGCGGCAAAGAGGGGAAAAATTTCCACGCCGGAAGTGCTGGCCCGGCTCAAGGCAGAGGGGCTCGGGACCATCCAGGGCACGGCAGCAGAGATCCTTGTCGACTCAGTTCGTGAGGTGATCTGCCCGCGGAAAGTCCCCACGGCAGACTGGATCCGGATCATCAGGGAGGCTCACGGTATTGGCATGCGGTCAACGGCGACCATCATGTACGGCTCGTACGAGACCGCACGGGACCAGGCCGAGCACCTCGGGCTCCTGCGGGATGTCCAGGACGAGACGCACGGGTTCACCGAGCTCGTCACCCTCCCGTTCGTCCATACCAACACCCCGCTCTACCAGCAGGGGATTGCCCGGGCCGGGCCCACGGGAAGGGAGGACCTGCTGATGCTTGCGGTCTCCCGTCTCTTCCTTGACAATTTCAACAACATCCAGGTCGCATGGGGCAAGGTGGGCCTGAAAATGACCCAGCTCGCGCTCCTCTCGGGTGCCAACGACCTTGCCGGCACGATGTTCACGGACGACGTGAGCGGGGATGCCGGTGCTTCCGGATCGGATTATCTCGATCCGAAAGATATGGAGCGGATCGTCTCGGATCTCGGCAGGACCCTGAGACAGAGGACGACGCTGTACGATCTGGTAAAATAAAATAATAAAAAAAGGTTTTAATCGTAGTTTTTAGAGAAGTTCCAGCGCCTGGCGCCCGGTCATGCCGGTCTTGATCCCGCGTCCCAGTGCCGAGCGGTTCACCTCTTTGACAATCCCCTTGAGGATGTCATCGGTGTCCACAATGGACGGGCCAAGGGAAGGTCGGACCTTGACAGCGGGATAACTGAAGGAATCGAGTGCTGCCACATCGAAGGCGCCGCACCCGACCAGGCCCACATCGGTCTTGATCGCAACAAGGTTCGCCGGGCCCAGCGGTACAATGAACCCGTCTGCCACTTTTCTTGAAAGTCGTACTTCAATGAATTCCATAGCGCTCGTGCAGGAATGGTTGGCGTACAGGTTGATAATCCTGCGGCATGAGATTCGATACCTTTACTTTTGGGGAGATGATACTCTCCGTACTACACCCGAGGCGTTATGGGACCGGATCTGAAGACGTTACTGGATGATGTGAAAGGCGGATGTCGGCTGAGCGGGGACGAGGCACTCCGGCTCTTCCGGACCCGTGACCGTCAGGTCTGGGAGATTGCTGCGGCCGCAGACGAGGTACGCGAGCAGCGGGCAGGAGACGCGGTGACGTATGTCCGGAACCAGAACATCAACGTGACCAACCTCTGCGTGAACGCCTGCGGGTTCTGCGGGTACTCGAAGAAACCCGGGGATGAGGGGATCTACTTCCACGACAAGGCGGCGATCCAGGAGAAAGTGGCACTGGCAAAGGAGCGCAAGTGCACCGAGATCTGCACCGTGAGCGGCCTCCACCCGGACTTCACCGCACAGTCTTATACCGATGTGTACCGCTGGATCCACGAGGCGGCACCGGGCATCCACCTCCACGCGAGCAACCCGATGGAAGTGGCCTATGCCGCAAAGCGAAGCAAAATGAGTACGGTCGAAGTGATGGAGGCGATGAAGGAGGCGGGGCTCAACTCGATGTGCGGGACGGCAGCGGAGATCCTCGTGGACGATATCCGGCAGAAGATCTGCAAGGAAAAGATCCCGACAAAAGAATGGGTCCGGATCATCACCGAGGCGCACGGGCTTGGCATCCCGTCGACTGCCACCATCATGTACGGGCACTGCGAGAGCGATGCGGACCGGGTGGCACACCTTGCGATCCTCCGGGACATCCAGGACGAGACGCAGGGGTTCACCGAGTTCGTCCCCCTCTCGTTCATCCACATGAACACGCCGATCTTCCGGCAGGGGCATGCCCGGGCAGGGGCAACGGGCAGGGAGGACCAGCTGATGGTTGCGGTGGCCCGGCTCTTCCTTGACAATTTCAAGAACATCCAGGTCTCGTGGGTGAAGGAAGGGATCAAGATGGCCCAGCTCGGGCTGATCGCAGGAGCAAACGACCTCGGGGGCACGGTATTCGAGGAGAGCATCTCCAAGGGTGCAGGGGCGACCAACACCGATTACCTGGACCCAAAGGAGATGCAGCGGGTGGCAGAGGATATCGGGAGACCCCTGCGCCGGCGTAACACGTTATACGAATTGCTTTAAAACCGCAGCGATCCCGGAAAAATACCGGTGGCTGAACCTTTCCGGGCAGGGAGTCCGGCACGGGAAGAAGAAAAGAGGGAGCAATCCGGTTCAGTCGTGGCTGGGCTTTAAGAGGCGGACGATCTTGTCCCCGATCTTCTGCGCCTTCTTCATTGCCTTCTCGTCCCTGAGCACATCGCCCGCATGGTATCCCGTGCCCTTCACGCACCCGAGGGAGGCGAACTCGTGCGTGGAGAGGAACCCTTCGATGGTCTGGATGGCACGGCCCGCCCCCTTGTTGGCGTGGACGACAACCGCGACCCCTTTCTTCCCCGAGAGCTTACGGTCGTGGTACAGGGAGTAGGTGCGGTCAATAAAATTCTTGAGGTGCCCGCAGACATCGAAGTAGTACGTCGGTGAACCGATCACAAGGACATCGCACTTCATCACCTTCTGCATCATGTCGTTCCAGTCATCGTTCTCGATCACGGACCACTTCTTCTCCTTGCACTTCTCGCAGCCGAGGCAGGGAGAGATCTTCCTTCCCGCAAGCGATATGAACTCGGTCTTTACTCCCGACTCCTCGCACCGGCCGAGGATCTCCTTGACAAGGATCGCCGTGTTCCCGTTCTTGCGCATACTTCCCGATATTCCCAGGACCTTCATGCGTTACTCCACCTTCATAAGATACCCTTACTGCCGTCCCGGCTCATGATAGTTGTGGTGACCGGGACGAGCCCGAGGCTGCGGAACGCAGCGGCAATCTCATCGTGCGGGTCCGTTTTCCGGCTGAGGAGGTGGGACGGGCACCGGCAGTCGCTGCACCCGAAGGTGGGTATGCCCGGGTCCCCGAGGGCTTCCGCAAGCCGGCATTCGGACCGCTCTTCCGTCACCGCATGGACGGTATACCGGAGCTCAAACTGCCTGCCGGTGGAGAGGTAATCGACATGCCACTTCGGCTTCCGGTCCTTTGCCCGGGAGAGGGCGATGTGGCGGAGGAGCCGGGCAAGCCCCCCGCTCCCGAGCGCTGAACCAACGTACACGTGCCAGCCGGCAGGGAACGCAACCGGGCCGAGCGCCCCGATCCCGACCGTGCATGACGGGTTCTCAAAAACGAGACAGTAACATCCCTTATCCATACCCGCTCTTCATCAGGCCCAGCGCCGCTGCAATGCACCGGCTGCCATTCTCGTCCGTGGGCTCGCCATGGCCCGCATACAGCCCTTCGACATCGAGCACGGAGAGCCGTTCGAGCGACCGGGCAAGTTCAGTCCTGCTCCCGCCGGGGAAGTCGTACCGCCCGAAGTACCCGTCGGCAAAGACCGTGTCCCCGGAGATGAGCACCTTGTCCTTCTCTGAGAAGAGGCAGATGCAGCCCGGCGTGTGGCCCGGCGTGTGGATGACGGTAAAATCCCCGATGGTGTCCCCGTCCTTGAGCTTGATGTCGGGAAGGATGCCCGGGGAACGGGCACCAAAGTTCATGGAAAGGGACTTTGTATCCTCCAGGAGGCCAGGGGCGTCCATCGTGTGGATGGCGACCTTTGCCCTGCACATGTGCGCGATCTCCTTCACGTGGGCAATATGGTCGTAATGGCAGTGGGTCAGGACGATCGTATCAATGGTCTCCTTATACGGCGCCACGGCCATCGGCATGACCCCTGCGTCCACGAGAATGTTCCCGATAATATACGCGTTTGCCAAGAACGATTCGCCGGGTATCCACCTGACCTGCATGCACAATAATAAGGACTCAAAACAGATGTTTCTTATGGATACGCTCATCCGCAGGTGCAAAAAGGGACTCCCTAAGGAACTGGAGACCGTGGCACGGGCGGAAGGAATGGAACCGGCACGGCTTGCCCGGGGTATCGCGGAGGGACGGATCGTTGTCCCGAAGAACCCGGGCCGGAAGCACCACCCCTGCGCCATTGGCGAGGGCTGCACGGTCAAGATCAATATCAACATCGGGACGTCGGGCTCCCGCTGCGACCCGGCACTCGAAGAGAAGAAAGCAAAGGCGGCACTGGCAAACGGCGCCGATGCCCTCATGGACCTCTCCACAGGAGGCGACCTGGTCGCGATCCGGAAGAAGATCCTCAGATTCGACACAACGGTTGGTACGGTCCCGGTATACGAGGCGGTGCGCCGTGCCGGTAATGCCGGGGACGTCACGGCCGACCTCCTCTTCAAAGTGATCCGGGAGCACTGCAAGCAGGGAGTGGATTTCCTCACCCTCCACTGCGGAGTAAACCGGCAGGCGCTTGATGCGCTTAAAGCCGACCCGCGTCTCATGGGGGTCGTGAGCCGGGGCGGGTCGTTCCACTGCGCCATGATGATGCAGCGGGAAGAAGAGAACCCGCTCTATGCAGAATACGACTACCTGCTGGAGATCCTGAAGGAATACGATGTCACGGTCAGCCTCGGCGACGGAATGCGGCCCGGCTGCCTGCAGGACGCGGAGAAACTGGCGAAATCGGTGGAATACAATACCCTCGGCGCCCTCGCAAAGCGGGCGCAGGCCGCCGGCGTCCAGCGGATGATCGAGGGCCCCGGTCACATGCCCCTCGACCAGGTGGGCTACAACGTGAAGATGATCAAAGAGATCACCGACCACGCCCCCCTATACCTGCTCGGCCCGCTCGTCACCGATATTGCGCCGGGCTATGACCACGTGGTCGCGGCGATCGGTGGGGCTGCGGCGTGCCTGAACGGCGCGGACTTCCTCTGCATGGTCTCGCCCAGCGAGCACCTGGCCCTGCCGGATGTTGCAGACATCATCGAAGGCACCCGGGTTGCGAAGATTGCAGCACACGTTGGGGATACTGTCCGCAAGCCGGAGGGCTGGCGGATGGAGCGCGAGGTGCAGATGGCGGAGGCCCGGCACGAGCTCGACTGGGACGAGCAGTTCCGGCTTTCGCTCTATGGCGACCATGCCCGGAAGATCCACGAGCGGGACGGCGAGACGGATACCTGCTCGATGTGCGGGGATTTGTGTGCGGTCAAGATGGTGAACGAGCTGTTTGGGACCGGGAAGAAGAAGGGGAAAGGGAAGAAGAGAACGTAATTTTCCGATAACATTTTTACTGGAAAACCCGGATTCCCATCTCCCTCAAAAAATATAACATCGGCCGATCCTATCATCATAGTAAGAGAGATGCATCACCTTGCCCAGGATCAGCCAGCCCAGGAAAATGCGGTCGATTGAGGAGATCCGGCAGGATCTCCAGATGAACCTGCCTGAACTCCGCGATCGTTATGGGGTTACCTATCTTGGGATCTTCGGCTCCTATGTGAGGGGCGAACAGAAAACGACAAGCGATGTGGATATCCTTGTGGAATTCGACCGTTCGGGAACTCTGCTGGATTTTATCCATCTCCAGCATGACCTTGAGGATCTCCTTGGCATACGGGTGGATCTTGTGGAGAAAAGCGGACTCAAACCCACGATCAAATCCTACGTGCTTGCAGAAGTTGTGCCGGTATGACCAGCCCGAAAGAAAAACGGAGTGCGGAAGAATACCTCTCCGATATGCGGGATGCAATCCGTGCAGGCCGGGAATTCTCACGGGGCGTAACATTCGAAGAGTTCCTGACCAACCGGGAGAAACAGTTTGCCATTATCCATGCCCTTGAGGTCATCGGGGAAGCGGCAAAGCAGGTGCCTGCATCCGTGAGAAAAGAGTACCCGGATATCCCGTGGCGTGATATTGCGGGGATGCGGGACCGGCTCATCCATGGTTATTTTTCCGTGAATCTTGAACGCCTGTGGAACACGGTCAGGGATGATCTGCCTCATCTTGAGGCGGCCCTTAAAAGAAAGTGAAACAGAAATCTTATCAGATTATTTCAAACTCTCACAAGCACTCCCATTTTGATCTGCATCTAAACGATGAATATCCCCTTTCCCTTGTGCAACGCAATAATCGTAACACGCTTGGGCCTCGACATGTGTTGAGAAATCTTTACAATTATACTTATCACTGGAACAATCGCAAATCCCACTTGAAAATGTACTAGTTACCTTCGAGACAACTGAGGTAATTTTCGGACTTGGAATTACTGTGACAACGGACGTTGTTGTATGCACAGGTGTACTGAATGATGTTCTCACTACTACTGTTGGAACTGTAGTAGTGGTTGTGACACTTGATGATGATGATGGGGTGCTACACCCAGATAACATAAGCATGAAGATTATGGTCACTGAAAAAACGAAAATTAAATGAAATTTCATAAATGGATAGGAATATTTTGATACGATTAATTTTTTGATTTACTTATCGCATCACTTACATTAATGGAATAATCTTAGAGTGTACTTCTCTTCATGATAATGCTTGAATAAGTAATTCCCACAGCATCGCAATGCGCCCCGTCCTCCCATGGGGGACTGGTGGCGCAAGAGGGGGGTGGGGGTACCACCCCTCCGGAAAAAGAGGGAGGGGGTACCCCCCACCCCCACGACTCCTTTTACATGCACGACCCCTCTGTTTCCCGTGGAATTCACGTCTGTAAATATCATTTCCACCACGATGTCTGACAGGGGGGGTAGTCCCCCCTCCCTCAGCAGGAGGCACCCCCCATCACCCCGCTTGAAAAAAGAGAGGGGGGGTCCCCCTACCCACCCCTCCATGGTCCGAAGGGGTACCCACCCCCCCGATTTTGCAGGGGCTAGTGCGCTGCTTCTTCTGGAACCCCCGACGGAGAGCCGGATTATTGGCAGATTATCCTCAAGAAAAAGGGAGGGGTACCCACCCCTCCTGTGCCAAGGGGGGTAGCTACCCCTCCCCTGAGTTGAGGGGGGGTCCCTGGCGCCGGATCCGGGCTGGCTGGATGGGAGGGGTAGGTACCCCCCACACAAGGCGACCCCTTGTTTACTTCTTCCTCTCCCCACCCGCTGCCTTCACGATCTGTTCCATCGTCACCGGCAGGGTCTTCTCGAACGGCACGGACCAGTGGAACAGGACAGCATCCACAACCGCCGTCCCCTTGATGGTGACCTGCACGGTGCCCTGTGCCGCCAGGGCCGCGAGCGCCGCAAGGAGGACGGCGTTGTCCGACCTGACCGGGACCGTGATGAGCGTACTGTCGTTTGCCGGGATTGTCACCCGGCCGGTATTTCCTGTCGCGATCTGACGGACGGTAGCGCAGTCCCGGCACAGCACTTTGAAGGGAACTTCCTGTATCGTTACGCCAAGCGGGTTTTTGTTCCTCACCCGGATCGCCACGTCGAGTTCAAGGGACGAGATCGACAGGGAGCGGAGCCGCACGTCTTCAAGGCTGACTTCCGGTTCGTGCAGGAGGGGCATCGTAAGAACGTTTCACGAACCGGTTGAAAATCCTGCTTATCCGGCCTGACACCTGCCTTGTGAACGTTCCTGATCCAGCTATTCGGATCGACCGGGCCCTGCCAGAAAAATGAACGGCCATCGGTTATCCAATCGTAATAAATATATATCCAACGGCATATAAAATTCTCAGGAGTATACGGATATGAAAAAATTATTTTCTGACTTCCGGAAAACCTTTGGCAGCGGGCCTGTCGGGGTGATGGCCAGTCTCATCCTGCTGTTCATCGCTTTCCTGGTTAACGGGCAGTTTCGCGTTCCTCCAATCTCGGATAACCAGACCCTGCTGGACACCATATTCATCGCCTCGATCGTACTGACACTGGTCCTCATCGCCTGGAGTCTGCGGTCCCTGCCTGCAGCGGACAGGGGCAACAGGCTCTGTACGTCCGGTGCGTTCCGGTATGTCCGTCACCCGCTCTATGCTGCATTCTTATCGGTCTTCAACTTCGGGCTTGCCATCTGGCTCAACAGTTACATTTACCTCGGATGGGCACTGCTCCTGCACCCGGTATGGCACTTCCTTGTCCGGGACGAGGAAAGGATGATGATCGCCACGTTCGGCGATACCTACCGCGAGTACCAGAAGAGAACGGGACGCTTTTTCCCCCGGCTCATAAAAAAAGAGTGAACAGCATTTCCGCTCCCGGCGTTTCTGCATCGGGGCATGGAATCTTCCCGTCCGGTGGTTATTCCTCCTGCTATTCTCCCTGCGGCTTATATTCTTGCCCGGAGTTCTTTTTCCGCCGTTGCAAGCGCCGCTGCAGCCTGCTCGTCCGTCATCTCAGGGTTCTTGAACCGGGTGAACCGTTCGCAGATAAGCTCGGGACATTTCCCGCAGTGGGGGAGTTTCTTTATCGTCGTGCAGCACTCGTAAATCGGGCACTGGTCGATATTCACCAATGCTGTCCAGAATGGTTTCCCCGTTACCTTTTCACAGCCGGGGCAGTCCTTCTTATGGTGGTCGCAGTCGCTGCACGAGAACCCGCATACGGTCTCAATCTTTTTCTTTGCCATACACACCTGTCCCTGCCAGACCCGCATAAAGGTGCGGGATACGGGGCGTGAAAGTAAGGGGCGGAGTATACCGGGGAAGGAAGACTCCTCCGACCACAAAGCACTCAATACAATCCTGCCAACCTGAGGGGTATCATGCAACTACCTCCGTTTTTTTACCAGGTGTTCGAATCCCTCCCCCGGCAGGGCCCGGGCTGTGCAGGTGCGACAAAGAAAGTGTTCTCACTTCTTCCCCCTCTTCCGGATGACACGAAGATCCTCGATGTCGGGTGCGGCAGCGGAACCCAGACCCGGGACCTTGCCGCCCTCACCACCGGAACGATCACCGCGGTGGACAACCACCAGCCGTTCCTGGACATGCTCAACGCCCGGGCCGGGGAAGCCGGCCTGCAGGGAAGGATCCGGACCGTGAATGCCTCGATGGATGCCCTCCCCTTTGAGCCGGGTCAGTTCGACCTCATCTGGTCCGAGGGGGCGATCTTCATTGTCGGGTTCGAGAAGGGCCTCAACCTCTGGAAGCCGCTCCTGAAAAAGGGCGGGTACATGGTGGTGTCCGATGCCGACTGGTTCGAGCCGAATCCGCCGGAAGAGCTCATGAAATGGTGGGAGAGCGAGGGATACATCCCCGTGCCCGAAGAGGAGATGAAGGAACGGGTAAAGCGGACCGGGCTCAGGCTTGTCGCAACCTACCGGCTGCCGGATGCCGGGTGGTGGGATAACTACCATGTCCCGATGCTGGCCCGGATCGCGGAGCTCCGGAAGACGCATGGATCGGATCCCGGCGATGCCGCTATCCTCGATGCACTGGAGCACGAAGCGGATATGTTCCGGAAATACAAGCAGTATTACGGGTACACGTTCTTCGTGATGCAGAAGGTCTGAAAAAGGAGGATGTTCCGTCAGTGGTGGCGGGACTTCTTCATGCAGTGGGCTGAGCACTCGGTATGCTCAATCCCCTCGCGTTTCATGGTCCACTCAAGGAGCGGGAGGATTGCATCCCAGAGATCTTTCCCATCTTCGGTAAGGTAATACTCCACCCGGGGCGGGATCTCGGAGAATGCCTCGCGGCCGACAAATCCCTCTTTCTGTAACGACACCAGCGTATCGGTCAGCGTCTTTGGGCTGATCCCTTCGAGTTCCTTCATCAGTTCATTGAACCGGAGGCGGGGCGTGTTCCCGAGGACGTGGATGATAAAAAGCGCCCACTTTTTGGAGATGGTATCGATGACGCCTTCGAGCGGGCACGGGCAGAGCCCTTTACTATCATGCGACATAGTGACTACATTACTATAAACTTTGTAGTATTAATACTATCCAGAAGAGTGTAATGTTGGATAACCGGAAAGGAGGTGAAACAAGAGATGTTTGGACATGAACAGTCATGCCATGGAGGCAGCTGCACCTGCGGGTGCGGGGGAATGATGTCGGTAGAAGACGAGATCAAGGCGCTGGAAGTGCACCGGGCGCACCTGAAACTCCAGCTCGATATGATCGAGAAGCGGATCAGCGGACTCAAGCACGTGGGGAAGTAATCCTCCCCGCCGTCCACTGCACAGGACAATGCATGAGCCCCCCACTTTTTTCTTTTTTTTTCTGACCACTATCGTAAAATGCCTGTACAGCCCTCTGGTACATAACGATGTCACAGGATATTGTGAACCAGGTCCGGTCGCTCGCCCTCTCTCTCGGTGCTGATTATTTCGGTGTGGCAGACCTCATCCCTGCCCGTGACTTCATCCATGCGCAGGGAGGGGAGCGGGCCGGCAGGTACCCGCGGGGAGTTGTGATGGGGATCAGGCTGCAGGACAGCGTTGTCGACCTCCTGCCGGAGAAAGACAAAGAGGGCGCAATCCTGTACCGTCACACAACCTATGACGTTGTCAACACCGCCCTCGACCAGATCGCGCTCCGGGTTGCAAACACACTCCAGCGGGAGGGCTATGGGGCATTTCCCGTCCCTGCATCGAAGCGGACGAGTGACGAGCACATCTGCGGGATCTTCTCGCAGAAGCTTGCGGCGCACATGGCCGGGTTTGGCTGGATCGGAAAGAGCTGCCTGCTCGTGACCCCGGACCACGGCCCGCGGGTCCGGTGGGTGACGATCCTGACCGATGCGCCGCTGGAACCGACCGGCTCACCGATGGAGCCGCGGTGCGGGAAGTGTACGGAGTGTGTCGATATCTGCCCGGTGCAGGCATTTACCGGCAGGGTGTTCTCACCCGATGAGCCCCGCGAGGCCCGGTTCGATGCTGCGGCATGCGACCGGTACTATAAGGAGCTTGAGAAGAACGGGAGTGTCGCCGCGGTCTGCGGGCTGTGCGTATGGGTATGCCCGCACGGGAGAAAAGCGGGACGAAAAGCCCGGAAACAGGCAAAATAATTCCGGTGAAATTTTTTTATCCGGTCATTTCTTTGACAGGTTGAGGATCCGGATAGCCAGCCACGCCGCATTGTCCCCGTTGTCCACACCAACGCAGGCAACCGGCACGCCTTTTGGCATCTGCGCAATCGAGAGCAGGGAGTCCATGCCGTTCAGCGTCCCGCTGACAGGCACGCCAATGACCGGCTTGTCGGTCTTTGAGGCGATCACACCCGGGAGCGCTGCGGAGAGCCCGGCAATCGCGATATAGACCTTGCACGTGCTTGTCTTGAGATAGGCATCGAGCTTGTCGGGATCGCGGTGGGCAGAGAGGATCTGGGCATCGTACGAGATGTTGTTCGCGTCAAGGACTTTCTTGACCTTGTCAGTGATTGCCGCATCTGATGCGGATCCGGAAATAATAGCTACGTCTGCCATATCTGCCATCCAAACTTATATTGCGTCTATATTAAAATACTATGAGCAGATTCACATGGAAAAAGAACTACTCCTGATGCTGCCGGGCCCGGTGCCGATGCCGGAACGGGTCAGGTTCGCAATGTCGCGTCAGGCAATAAACCACCGCAGCCCCGAGTTCGGTGCCGCGTATGCCGACTGTGTGCGTGTCCTCAAGAACACGTTTGCAACGAAGAACGACCTTGTTGTTATCAGCGGTTCCGGCACGGCCGGCATGGAAGCCGCGATTGCAAACGTAGGACGGGACAAGGATATCGCCTGTATAGTCAACGGGAAGTTCGGCGAGCGGCTCTATAAGATCAGCCAGCGCTACGGGAAAGCGCACGAGATCAAGTCTGAGTGGGGTACTCCTGTCGCCCTCGAAGCGCTTAAGGCGCAGCTCGAGGCTGGCGCAACTGTCGTTACCCTCATCCACAACGAGACCTCGGCCGGTATCAAGAACCCGGCCGAAGAGATTGGGAAGCTCTGCCGGAAGCACGACGCCCTCTTCATCATGGACGGTATCACCTCCATCGGTGGCGACACCGTTGAGGTCGACAAGTGGGGCGTTGATATCGCCATCACCGGCTCCCAGAAGTGTTTTGCCGCACCCGCAGGCCTTGCCATGGTCTCGGTGAGCAGCCGTGCATGGGAACGGATGACGAAGAACCCGCCGTTCTACCTCGACCTTGCAGCATACAGGAAGAGCGCAGGCGGAACGCCGATGGAGACGCCGTACACCCCGGCCGTCCCGCTCTTCCTTGCGCTCCGCGAGGCCTGCCTGATCATCGAAGAGGAAGGACTCCCTGCACGGATCGCCCGGCACAAGAAGATGTCAGGGGCCGTGCAGGCAGCGGCAAAGGCATGGGGCCTTCGCCTCTTCCCGAAGATCGACAAGCTCCACAGCTACTCGTCCACGGTCACGGCAATCGAGTATCCCGCCGGTGTCAAGGACGACGAGATGCGGGCAGCCATCAAGAAGATGGGGATCGTCATCGCCGGTGGCCAGGACCACCTGAAGGGGAAGATCTTCCGTATCGGGAGCATGGGCGCGGTCAGTGCACCGGAGATCCTCGCTACCCTTGCGGCAACCCAGATCGCCCTGAAGAAATGCGGGTATAAACTCCAGGGTGACGGTGTCCAGGCCGCAGGTGAGGTGCTGGGATGAGGGTGGGCGTTGCCGATACCACCTTCTCGCGCGTCAATATGGGAGCCATCGCTGTCGATGAGCTCAAAAAACATGCAAGTGTAGCCATCGAACGGGTCACGGTGCCCGGGATCAAGGACCTGCCGGTGGCCTGCAAGAAACTGATCGAGGAACGCCGGTGCGAGATCGTCATGGCACTCGGCATGCCCGGGGGCAAGGACAAGGACAGGATGTGCGCCCACGAGGCGTCGCAGGGCCTGATCATGTGCCAGCTGATGACGAACACCCACATCATCGAGGTCTTTGTCCACGAGGACGAGGCAAAGGATGACCGGGAGCTTGCCTGGCTCATGGAGCAGCGCACCCGCGAGCACGCGGTCAATGCCGTGAAACTCGTCCTCCACCCAAAAGAGCTGGAGAAAGAGGCCGGTACCGGCCAGCGGCAGGGATTTGCCGACGCCGGGCCTGCCCGCCGCTAGGGCAAAAGCCAACGGATTTATGAAGTTCAATAAAAAAGAGATGATCTGCTATGTGTGATACCAACCCGATAAAACTTGGATTCGTTGTCGCGGAGTTCAACCGCGACATCACGTACATGATGGAGATTGAAGGCCGCGAACATGCAGCATTCCTCGGTGCAGAAGTGACCGAGTGCATGTATGTCCCCGGGGCATATGACATGCCGCTCGCAATCAAGAAGATGCTGACCGCCGGCAAGGTGGACGCAGTCGTCACGATCGGCTGTGTTATCGAGGGCGCCACCCAGCACGACGAGATCGTGGTGCAGCATGCAGCCCGGAAGATCATCGACCTCTCCCTCGAGTTCGGCAAGCCGGTAGCCCTCGGCATCTCCGGGCCCGGCATGACCCGGCTTGAGGCGACCGAGCGGATGGACTACGCAAAGCGTGCCGTTGAATCAGCCATCAAGATGGTCAAACGGTTGAGATGAAGCCCCTGTCGGAGAAGATTGCCGGCGTCACCGAGTCGGCAACGATCGCGATCTCCAACAAGGCCAAGAGTATGCAGCGGCAGGGGATCGATGTCATCAGCCTCTCGATCGGCGAACCGGACTTCGATACCCCGAAGCATATCACCGATGCCTGCATCGATGCCCTGAAGCGCGGCGAGACACACTACGCCCCGAGCAACGGCATCCCCGAGCTGACGAGTGCCATCAGCGAGAAGATCACAAAGGAAAACGAGTTTCCCTGCACTCCCCAGCAGGTGATCGTTGCCTGCGGGGCAAAGGATGCGATCTACGAGGCATGCGAAGCCGTCCTGAACCCGGGCGACGAGACGATCATCCTCACCCCGGCCTGGGTCTCCTACGAGCCGTGCGTCCAGATCGCAGGCGGGAAGCCGGTCTTCCACGAAATAAACCCGAAAACCTTCCAGCTCGACGACACCCTTCTTGAGCGCGTCAACAAAAAGACGAAGATGATCATCGTCAACTCCCCGTCGAATCCCACGGGGGCTGTTTTCAACAAAACGTCCATGCACCTTATCGCTGACCTCTGCACGGACAACGACCTCTACGCGATGTCTGACGAGATCTACGAGAAGATGATCTACGGGAAGGAGCACCTCTCGCTCGCAGCAATTGGCGACATGCACCAGCGTACCATCACCATCAACGGCTTCTCGAAAGCCTACGCGATGACCGGCTGGCGGCTCGGGTACGCGGTTGGACCAAAGCAGATCATCACCGAGATGTCCAAGGTGCAGCAGCACTCCATCAGCCAGGTGACGACCTTTGCCATGTGGGGCGGGGTCGCGGCGCTGAAAGGCGACCAGCAGTGCGTCGAGGACATGCGGAAGGAATTCGATAAGCGGCGAAAATACATTATTGCCGAACTGAACCGCATGGGTTACGAGACCGCCCCGGCCGAGGGTGCGTTCTATGCTTTCGTGAAGGTTGCCGGTGATGATATGGAAGTTGCATCACGGTGGCTGGACAAGGGACATGTAGCAGCAACGCCGGGCAGTGCGTTCTATGCGCCGGGATGGATCCGGTTATCGTACGCTGCGTCCATGGAGAAGCTCAGGGAAGCAATGAGCCGGATCCAGAGGGTTGGATAACACACATTTTTTCTGAAGGGAAAAGAGGAAATTTTTCTATTTTTTCTTTTTAATCAGCAGTTCCGCATCTCATTTTTCCCGGATAACGAGATACATGCCGATGAGAGCAGCAAGGATTGCTATCAGGTTCAGGACAGCGAGCGTATCTGCCGGGACATCCACGGAGTTCAGGTAATCGAAGAGTGCAAACAGGAGAAATGTCGCCGCGAAGAGGTACCCGTAGGTCTTTTTTAAGGAGTACCCTGCATACAGTCCCAAGACACAGATGACCAGCTCAAGGAGCATGGCAACCGGAGTGATAACCGTGGAAAGTGCCATGATAAACCATAACTCCACCTTTCGTATAAAAGAGATGCAATGGAACTATCGCCGGAAGTGTAGTCAGGCAGCATCTGCTTTTTTCCACCAGATCTTTGCAAAGGTGGAGTCGCCGGAGACAATTACGTCCTCTCCCTCTGTCCGGATGCGTGAGGCGATGTACCTGTCAATGATCTGTTCCTGCTCCGGTGTCTTTGCACTGAACCGTTTCCGGAAGAACGTCTCCATCTCTCCCCGGGAAGCAAACCGGTACTCCTTTGAGAGCGGCAGCATCTCCACGTTCGCGTAGATCCCCATCTGGTACAGCACATTGAAGAGGCAGTCGGCCTTTGGGCCGGAATAATACGGGCTCCCGTGCAGGGGTTCCCAGAGATCGGCATACATCCGCTCCCAGAACGGCAGGTCCACGAACCAGTACAGGCAGACGTATTGCCGGGAAGCTGCATTCATTTTCGCAAGAGCTGCCCGGATATCCTCCATGGTCAGGGAGAGCGATGCAATCACGACATCGTACGGGCCGGAGAGGTCCCGTGCAATATCCACGTCCTCCCACCGTTTCTGCACGCAGGAGATGTTTGTAATGCCCTCCCGTGCTGCCCGGTCCATGAGGGTGGAGACCATGCCCGCACCGGGCTCAACTGCCGTGACCTCCCTGACCCGTGAGGCGAGCGGTACTGCAAGCGTCCCCGGCCCCGCACCGATGTCCAGCACCCTGGAATCCCTGCTGATATCGAGCCCGTCAATAGTCAGCCTGATACGGTCATCGTACTCTCTTCGGGAATTGGCATCGTACCGCTCCGCGTTCTCCTTACGGTTCCAGTCATGGGATGGATCGTCGGATGCTTTCGAGAGCTCGTGCTGTTTCTGCCTGAATTTCCAGACCTCATTCCAGTCAGGGGCCATACCTGCCGGCTCCGAAGACCTCATAGATGTAGAGTATGCACGCGGCCGGTAATAAAGTTCACATGATGCCAAAAAAAGAAAGGAATCCGGTCATTCGTGCCGGAGCGCATCGATGGGGTTCAGGTTTGCCGCCTGCCAGGCCGGGTACAGCCCGCAGGCAAGACAGACCACGATCCCGAACCCGACGCCCTCAAAAACCGAGAACGCCGTTGCGAAGGTGAACAGGTACTTCGTCGACTGGAGCATCAGGGCACTGATGGCATACCCGGCAACAAGGCTCAGGATGCCCCCGACTGCGCTTCCGATCACGCCGATGATTGCGGCTTCATACACGAACATGCTCATCACCTCCTTCTTCTGGGTGCCGATACTCCTCATGATGCCGATCTCCTTGACCCGCTCATTAACCGACATCATCATGATATTGAAGATCGAGACCCCGGCGACGACCATCGAGATCCCGCCGATTGCCGTGACGAACGTCGTTACCGCGCCAAACGTCTCGTAGATAGAGGCAAGTGTCGCCTTGCTGTCCATCACCGAGACGACCTTGTCGCGCTTGTTCAGCTGTTTCTCGATGACAACCTTGACATCCGCGGTATCCTGCCCGCTCTTTACCTTGACCACGACTTCATCGTAGTTCTCTGTCTTGTACGTGTTCTCGTACCAGTCCTGGGTCGCGATAACCGCGTTGTCCGTGCTGATATCAAAGCTCATCCCCCGCTCCTTGATGATGCCGGTGACGCGGAGGGTCCCCTTGGAACCGTCGGTGCCCATGGAGATCCGGGACCCGACCTTGATATTATTGTCCTTGGCGAATTCCGATCCGACAAGACACCCGGAATTGGCATTGTTTAAACTGCCTGCGTCCAGTTCGAAGTTGAGGTCAGGAAGATACTTCGGGTCAACACCATAGACCGAGGCAACGATGTCATCGCCCCCCACCCCGACTTTCATCCGTTCCGATGTCGAGAGCACGGGTATCGCAACGCTGGGAGCAACGGCACGTTTGATCTGCTGGAACTGCTGATCGGTAATTTTCAGGTTCTCGGAACTCCCGCCACCTCCGCCGAACCCTCCACCGCCTCCCGCGTACGGGAAGACGATGACGCTGTCTCCCACCGATGAGAGACTGTCAGAAACGGTTGCCACCAGGCTGTTGCCGAGGATGCCCATCGATGCGATGGCAACAACACCGATCACGATGCCAAGCATCGCAAGGGTTGACCGGAGGAAGTGCAGCCGGATATTGCGCTTTGCTATCTCCCAGAAGATCATGAGACGATCCTCCCGTCAGCGATACGGATCGTGCGCCGCGAGTATTCTGCGATGTGGGGGTCGTGCGTGACCATGATAATCGTCGTGCCCTTCCGGTTGAGTTCGGTCATCAGGTCCATGATCCCGGCCCCGGTCTTGGAGTCAAGGTTACCGGTCGGTTCATCGCAGAGGAGGATGTCCGGGTTATTGATGAGCGCCCGGGCAACGGCGACCCGCTGCTGCTGGCCTCCTGAGAGTTCCGTTGGCGTATGGGTGAAGAGCGAGTCATCAAGCTGGACGGCACGGAGCACTTCCCTTCCCCTCTCAGGATCCACTCCCTTGCCTGTCTTGAGCATTAACGGGAAGGTAACGTTCTCGATGATATTCAGGAGGGGAAAGAGGTTAAAGTACTGGAAGATGAACCCGATCCGGTCCCGCCGGAGGGTGGTCAGATCCGCATCCGACATGTCCCCGATACGGGTGCCGCTGATGTAGATATCGCCTTCAGTCGGTGTATCGAGGCATCCCATGAGGTTCAAAAGGGTGGACTTCCCGGAACCCGAGGGACCCATGACGGAGATGAACTCCCCGCGGTCCACCTGGAACGAGATACCGTCCAGTGCCCTGACATCCCCCGCAGGGAGCGGGTATACCTTGGCCACGTCACGGAAGAGCATGACCGGCTGGTCGTCGTCTTCTGGCGGCGTCACTGCTTCTTCTTCCTGAGGTAGAAGTACCATCCGCCGACAAATATCGCGACAATGACCAGAGCGGCAATGATCGGGACAAGCGGCGGGCCGTCATCTTTCGATGCGGAGATCCTGCCATCGGGAACGGTCACGTTCTGGACGGTATTGTAGAGGTTTCCGTCACTGTCCTTAAAGGAGACCTGGACCGGCACACTTGTTGCCTTTCCGTCAGTTGTGAACGTGATCTCGAAGCTTCCGAAATCATCCGGTTTGAGCGCCTGGACCACATAGGTCTTGTACGGGTCTTCAGGGACAGCCGGTGGAAGGGCAGTCACCATTACGGCATTTGCCGTCTCGAGTCCGGCATTGGTCACGTCACCCGTTACGCGGTACGTGGTCCCCGTGGCAGTAACCTGGATATTACTCATGACAGGTTCCGCCTGCTTCTTGTCAACCCCAAAATTAATCGGTATATTCAGGGAGACTTCATGGGGGTTGTTCCCATTGTCGTAGGTGAGGTGAAGGTTGAGGGTCGTCTCCTGGTCCGGTGTCACGGAAACGTTCACCGGCACCTTTGCCCCGGCGGCGAGGTCACCGACAAATGTCCTTGACGGTGTGGCGGTTATCCCGGCTCCGGAGACCTCAAGGATCACATTCCGCACATTGTTTTTCCGGGGGTTTGCGACCTGCATGTTGATGGTCTTCTTCTTTCCCTGTATGTATGCGTCAGGCTGATCGACAACGGTCAATTCGAGAGGCGTATTGTCGATCTGGACCAGGGATTTATAATTGAGGTTGGAATCATACAGGCTCATGGTGAAGGTCGGGTAATAATCACCCTCGGGCCCGTCTGCGAGTATGGTAAAGGAGAACGGCCGTGTCTGGAGAGGACCGAGTGTAGTTGACGTATCATAATTATCGCTTATTCTTTGGAAATCGTCATCATAAAAGATGCCATGGGTTAGTTTAATACTGGTGTTGGCATTACCGTTCGTTACCACATAGGTAACCGTGCCCTTGTCCCCGGGAAAAAAGACCACGGGATCGAATGTAGTGTTGGATACGAATACTCTGCCCGTATAATATGTTCCAGAAACGGGATCCTCATTAAGGAGTGAGTAAGCACTTACCACACCAACAGTCATGCTGATGAGCAGCAGAAGGGCGATGCCTGTAAAAATACGTTTTATTTTCATTCAGGAGACTCCAAGGGAATAGATCATATAGAGGATATAGGCAATAACCGGGATGCCGACACAAAGGGCAGCGTCCCGGGGCGAGAGCTTCCGTGCATGCTGGAGACCGAAGATCCAGATATTTGCGCTCCAGAGCAGGAAGACGATCGTGATGAGGGTCGTGATCTGGGTCAGTTCCATCATGGCCGGGTCCCGCATGAGACTCATCGTTACCTGCTGCATTGCTGCAGGATCTTGCATCATGGCGGAAGTTATCGTTGGCACAACAATTTTTGGCACGTATTCAATTGCCACGATCAGGGCGATGACCGATCCGATCACCTGGGGGAGGTACCCGTACCCGATTACCTGCAGGGTCCGCTTGAAGCTGCCGTCACCTTTGAAGGCCATCGAAAGGACAAAGACCACGGCGGTCCAGACAAGCCAGAAGATGAATACCCCGATGAATGCCCCGATGACTGAAAAGAGGGTAACAATCATCCCGATGCCGGGGACGGCACCGGACATCATCTGTCCCGTTGCTCCTCCGAGCAGGTATCCATAGCCCGCAGCCACAATGCCGCCGGCCAGCAGGATGACCAGCGGCCACTTGAAACTCTCTTCTTTCTCTCCCATCATGCCTGAAAAGAACGCACCGGGGCGGATCAGGATATCAATAAAAGTACGAAACATAGTTCACCTTTTTCATGTTCTATTCTGGAACGAATATTTGCCTGTGGAATAGTTCCCGTCAACATTAAGATGTTGACAAAAATATACTTTTTGTTAAGCCATTTCTGATTACTCTACAGTAACAGGTGAGACCTGCCATCAACAGCGTACCTGAAAACGGATGTCCACCCTGGTTCAAACCGTGATAGGAGTGTGCGTTTTCCCCCAATAATGGTTTTCTGGTGCGATCCACGTGATGATCCACGTTATGGATTAATAATAAAATGTTTTAATAAATACAATACTAAACAAACGTGTTCCACAATGTATATATTTATACAAAGTGATTGTTGTATATGCAGACAAAAATCCTCCTCGATGAGGAGCAGATGCCAAAAAAATGGTATAATGTCCAGGCGGACCTGCCCTCACCGCTCGACCCGCCGCTCCACCCGGCCACCCATAAGCCGGTGGGGCCCGACGACCTGAAAGCGATCTTCCCGATGGAACTGATCCGGCAGGAAATGAGCAGAGACCTGTATATCGACATACCGGGAGAAGTGCAGGACGTCCTGCGGCTCTGGAGGCCAAGCCCCCTGTACCGTGCCTTCCGTCTGGAGAAGTTCCTCAAGACCCCGGCAAAGATCTACTACAAGTGGGAGGGCGTCAGCCCCGCAGGGAGCCACAAGACCAATACCTCCGTCCCGCAGGCCTACTACAATATGAAGGCCGGCATTGAGCGGATCGCGACAGAGACAGGTGCCGGGCAATGGGGGTCCGCACTGGCGTTTGCCACCATGCTCTATGACCTCGAATGTACCGTCTACATGGTCAGGTCGAGTTACACCCAGAAACCCTACCGCAAGTCGATGATGCAGGTCTGGGGAGCCGAGTGTATCCCGAGCCCCAGCACCAAGACAAAGTCGGGTGCGGCCGTTCTTGAGAAGGACCCGGAGACTCCCGGCGCACTGGGCATTGCGATCTCCGAGGCCGTCGAGGATGCAGCGACCCATGCGAACACCAACTACGCGCTCGGCTCCGTGCTGAACCATGTCTGTCTCCACCAGACCATCATCGGGCAGGAATGCCGCGAGCAGCTGGCGATGGTGGATGATTATCCTGATATCGTTATCGGGTGCGTTGGCGGCGGATCGAACTTCGCCGGTATCGGGTTCCCGTTCGCGGGCGACAAGATGACCGGGAAGCACAAGGATACGGACATCATCGGTGTCGAACCGGCGTCGTGCCCGACCCTGACAAAAGGCGCTTATATGTATGACTTCGGCGACGTGGCGGGTTTAACGCCGCTCCTGAAGATGTTCACCCTCGGCCACGACTTCGTCCCGCCGTCCATCCACGCGGGGGGCCTCCGGTACCACGGGGATTCCCCCATTGTATCCCGCCTTGTCCACGATGGTGTGATGCGGGCGGTCTCGTATCACCAGAGCGAGGCCTTCGAGGCAGGGCAGACCTTCTCGAGAACGGAAGGGATCATCGTCGCCCCGGAGGCATCGCACGCGGTAAAAGGTGCCATTGACGAGGCACTGAAGTGCAAAAAGACCGGTGAGGAGAAGACGATCCTGTTCAACTGCACCGGGCATGGCAATTTCGATATGTCGGCGTACGATGCGTACTATGCCGGTAAGCTGGTGGATTACGAATACCCGGACGAGCTGATCAGGGAAGCGATCGGACGGATACCCAAGATACAATAACCCTTCACATCCATCCTTTTTTATGAAACGGATCGGCCTTATCGTCAACCCGGTTGCTGGGATGGGCGGGTCGGTGGGGCTGAAAGGCACTGACGGAAAGGTTGAGGAGGCACGGGCCCGGGGTGCTGTGCCCCGGGCCGGTGACCGGGCCCGGATGGCGCTTGTTCCGATAAAGAAGGCCCGCGATCTCTGCTTTCTGACCTGTTCCGGGGATATGGGCGAATCAGTTCTTGCAGGTTCCGGTATCCCTCATTACCAGGTCGTCTACACCGCCCAGGGCAAAAGTTCCGCCACGGACACAAAAGAAGCTGCCCGGGTATTGCTCAGGGAAGGGGTTGACCTGATCCTCTTCTGCGGGGGAGATGGGACGGCCCGGGACATCTTCTCGGTTGTTGGAAGGGATGTGCCCCTGCTCGGGATCCCCGCCGGGGTGAAGATGTACTCCGGCGTCTTTGCCATCAGCCCCGCTGCTGCAGCCGAGCTCGTCACAGGGCTGGAAAAAGCAGTACTGCGGGATTCGGAGATCATGGACGTGGACGAGGAGGCATACCGTGCCGGCACCCTCGAGACCCGGCTCTATGGTATTGCCCGCACACCGGCTATCCGGGGAATGGTCCAGCTCTCAAAACAGGTGTACGAGCAGCCGGACGAGGAGCGGGCGAAACTGGAGATTGCGCAGTTCATGCAGGAAGTGATGCTGCCGGGCACGCTTTACATCCTCGGAGCCGGGACCACTACGGAAGCGATCGCACGCTACCTGGGTATCAGGAAGACCCTCCTTGGGGTGGATGTGGTCAGGAACAGTAAGCTCGTTGCCCGGGACGTGGATGAGAAGGCGCTTCTCCGGTTAACCGAGGGTGAAAAAGATACACGGGTCATTATCAGCCCCATCGGTGCCCAGGGCTTCATCCTTGGCCGGGGCAACCAGCAGATCAGTGCAGCAGTCGTGCGCCGGGCGGGCGTGGCGCATGTCATCGTGGTCGCAACACCGCACAAGTTGCAGGAGACTCCTGAACTGCTGGTAGATACCGGTGATCCTTCCCTTGACCGGGAATTCGGGGAATCGATCCAGGTCATCTGCGGGTACCGGCTTGCCCAGCGGAAGAAGATCCATCAGCCCGCACTATCCGAATCCGGCTCAAAAAAGGGTAAAGCCGAAAAATAGTGCACCGAACGAAAAAGGAAGGTGTTATCCAAGCGGTGCCACCGTTCGTTTATACATCTCGTTGAGCACCTGTGCCAGGGCTGCATAGATCGCCGAGAGTCCGCAGATGATTCCTTCATATCCGGCGATCATCGTGATCGTCCCGTTCCCTGTAAGATCACCCAGTGCGAGGAGGAAGAACAGGATCGCGAGCGAGCCGAAGACGAACTGCAGTGCCCTGTTTGCCCTGAGTGTCCCGATGAACATGACTGCGGTGAACAGCCCCCACATGAAGAGGTACGCTGCCATTGCCTCTTTCGAGGTCGCGTCTGCCAGTCCCATCTTTGGCAGGATGAGCAGGGCGACCAGCGTCAGCCAGAACACGCCATAGGAGGTGAAGGCCGTTGCGCCGAAGGTGTTGTTCTTCTTCCATTCCTGGATACCGGCAATGATCTGTGCCAGCCCGCCGTAGAAGATCCCCATGGCGAGGATCATCGATCCCAGTGCAAAGAACCCGGCATTATGCAGGTTCAGGAGCACGGTTGTCATACCAAATCCCATCAGCCCGAGGGGGGCGGGATTTCCTGTCAGGTCGAGGTTTTTAACGGTTGTTGCCATTTCATGTGTGTCCATTCTCTCTCATCTCCTTGGTTGTACAAAGTTCTCACTATCAGGATCCGCTAAATTGATCCCTGATCCTTGTTCTTCCTGCGCCTCACTCTTCCAGGGTCGAGATATCCCCGGGATCGATGCCCATCTCTTTTGCCTTGAGGACGCGGCGCATGATCTTGCCGCTCCGGGTCTTGGGCAGTTTGTCCACGAACTCGATCTCGTGCGGTACGGCGATGGGCCCGAGCGTCATCCGCACGTGGTAGACCAGTTCCTTCAGGAGCTTTTCGCCCGACGTGTTCCCGACCCGGAGGATGACGAACGCCTTGATGGAGTTTCCTTTCATGGGGTCAGGCTTGCCGATCACCGCTGCCTCGGCCACAGCGTGGTGGGAGACGAGCGCACTCTCCACCTCAGCGGTGCCGATATTGTGCCCGGAGACGATGATGATGTCATCTGCCCGGCCCAGCACCATGATGTAGCCATCCTTACCCTTGACTGCAAGGTCGCCCGCTGAATAGCAGTCCTTGATGGTATACCAGTACTGCCGGTACCGCTCATCGTTCTTGTATACCGTGCGGAACATGGATGGCCAGGGTGCCTTTATCGCGAGGAACCCCCCGGTCCCGGGCGGTACGGGTTTCCCGTCCTTGTCCACCACATCAGCGATCACGCCGGGAATTGCCTTTCCGGCGAAACCGGGCCGCATCGGCTCTCCCACCATGGTCGTGATCATCTGCATCCCGGTCTCGGTCTGCCACCAGGTATCGATGATGGGGCACCTGTCCCCGCCGATCGCATGGTGATACCAGACAAAGGCCTCGGGGTTGAGAGGCTCTCCGACAGACCCGATCACCCGCAGGGAACTCAGGTCGTATTTTTTCGGCCAGCTCTCCCCCATCTTCATGAACATCCTGATTGCTGTCGGGGCCGTGTAGAGGACATTGATCTTCTGCTCCTCCACCAGCTTCCACCAGATACCCGCATCCGGGTAATCGGGAGTCATCTCCGTGATGAAGACCGTGCCACCGACCGCGAGCGGCCCGTAGACGATGTAGCTGTGGCCGGTGATCCAGCCCGGGTCGGCCGTGCACCAGTAGATGTCGTTCTCCTTGAGATCGAAGACATATTTTGTCGTGTAGTAGGTCCCGACCATGTAGCCGGCGCAGGTGTGCACGATCCCCTTGGGAGTTCCCGTAGACCCGCTCGTGTAGAGCATGAACAGCGGATCTTCCGCATCCATGACCTCCGGCTCGCAGGTTGCAGGAACGTCTTCCATCAGGCTGTAGAAATCGATCTCGAAGTCCGGCCGGATCTCTACCGGAGGCTCTTTTCTCCTCCTGTAGAGAATAAGATGTTCTACGCTCGGTGCGTTGAGGATCGACTCCTGGACTGTCGTAATGAGCGGGATCGCCTTACCCCTGCGGATGGAGATATCCGCAGAGATAACTACCTTTGCTTCCGCCTCCCTGATCCGCATATTCAGTGCGGTCACGCCGAACCCGGCAAAGACGACACTGTGGATGGCACCGATCCGTGCACACGCCAGCATGGCGATGACCTGTTCCGGCACCATGGGCATATAGATGCAGACCCGGTCGCCTTTCTGCACACCGATCTTTTTAAGGCCGTTGGCAAAACGCATCACTTCCGAAAGAAGTTTCTGGTATGTGTAGATCCTCTCAGCACCCTCTTCCCCCCTCCAGATGAGCGCGACTTTGTTGCGCCGGTGATTCTTCACATGGCGGTCGAGACAGTTCGCGGTAATGTTGAGCTTCGCATTGACGAACCATTTTGCATAGGGATAGTTCCACTCCTTGACGGTGTCCCACGGGCGTATCCAGTCCAGGTCCTTTGCAATCCGTTCCCAGAACCCATCGGGATCCGCAAGGAACTCACGGTAGGCAGTCTCATAATCCCCCAGCCAGGAATTCTGTTTGTATTCCGGTCCCGGGGTATATCGGACGGTACTATCAACCAGCTTAACATCGAAGTCTTCAGTCATGGGGACTCCTATTCTACATTATTAATCATTTTAAACGACCTCTTTAAAAATATTTTCGGTTTTATGTTGGATGACGATAGTGGCGATAATATATGTGCCCTTGGCAACCCCCTCACTAACCCGGCAAGAGTGTAAAACACAGGAAAAAGGGTAAAACGCCCGGAAGAAGGAGGATATACGAAGGGTTATCTATCCGGGTTTTTCAATATAAGATCGATGCTGAAAAAATTCAAGGGGTGCCTGTTGGGTGCGGCGATCGGCGATGCGCTCGGTATGCCCAATGAGAGTGCATCTCCCAATCTGAATAAGATGAAATACGGGTACCGCCGCCCGTACAAGGGACACCCGAATGAGGACCTGAAAGCCGGGCAATATACCGATGACACTCAGCTGATGATCCTTGTGGGGACCCTTCTTGCAGATCGTAAATACAATGAAGACCGGTACGCAACGGCACTCCGGGAACTCTATCTGCGGGGAGCTCTCCGTTTTCCCGACGGCTCCGTCTCTGCTGCATGTGAACATATGGCAAAAGAGAACATCCCGCAGAAAGGTGTCAAGTCCACCACTTCCGGCTGCCTGCCGATTGCGGTCCCCTTTGCGTTGACATACCCTGACATGAACGAAGCGTGTGAGCGGGCTGTGAGGGCCTGTAATATCACCCACTCTCACCCGGCGGCCCATGCGGCAGTATCAACCGTTGTCACCCTCATCTACCATGCGCTTCATGAGTCGCCGGACCCGGTTGACAGGGCTGTACAGAAAGCGCTTTCAGAAGATGATCTCCTTGGCAGCAAGATACGGAATGCGATCCACCTGGAAAAAGACGGGATGGAAACAGAGACGGCCCTCCTGAAGATCGGCAACGATGTCTCAGTATACCAGACCCTCCCCATCGCATTCTTCCTCATCAGCCGGTACACCCACCCACCCGACCTACTCACGGTTTCCGCCAATACCGGGGGAAATACCGATACCATCGCCCTGATCTGCGGAGCCTACCTTGGAGCGTCAAAAGGCATGGATGCGCTTCCGGAAGATCTCCTCAAGGGTCTTGAGGACCGGGACCGTATCGAGCTCCTCGGGCAGCGGCTCTTCGGTGTCTATTCACACAAAAATCCGTGAATCAGGGCCCGGTTCAATAAAGCAAATAATTTTCCGTCGCCTTTTTTAAAAGCCGGTTCAAAAAGCATTAAATTTTTACACCCGGATATTAGTGTATGAAAGTTGCGATTGTCGGGGCTTCCGGCTATGCCGGTGGTGAACTGGTCCGTCTCCTCCTCCACCATTCTGCGGCAAAAGTCACATGTGTCACATCACGCAAACTCGCAGGTACTCCCCTGGATCAGGTCCATCCCCACCTGAAAGGGTTTACCGATCTCAAATTCACCAATCCCGAGACCGATGCCATCGACGCCGACGTGGCATTCCTTGCCGTCCCCCACACTGCGGCAATGCAGTACGCGGGAAAACTGCTCTCCCGCGGTATCAAAGTCGTGGACCTGAGCGCGGACTACCGCCTTGCAAAGGATGTTTTTGAGAAGGTGTACGGCGTTCCCCACACCGACTACTTCAAGGCACCGTACGGTATCCCTGAACTCCACCGCAAGGACTGCATCAACGCAAAGTTTGTCTCCAACCCCGGCTGCTTCCCGACCGGTGCCACACTCGCAGCTGCTCCCCTTGCAAAATACGCCCACACGATCATATACGATTCCAAGACCGGCGTCAGCGGGGCGGGGGACAACCCCTCGGCAACCACCCATTACCCGAACGTGGGGGACAATGTCGGCCCGTACAAGCTGACGACCCACCGGCACGTGGCCGAGATGAAACAGGAGATGGCCTTCCTTGGGTCGAAGGCAAAGGTATACTTCACGCCCCACCTCGTCCCTGTCAACCGGGGCATCCTGACAACGGCACATATCCTGACGAGCGAACCCATGGAGCAGAAAGAGGTTGAGAAGCTCTACCACGACTACTATAAGGACGAGTATTTCGTCCGGTACCAGAAGCCCTCGCTCGCGGCAGTCCGCGGGAGCAACTTCTGTGACGTGATGGTGGAGAGCGAAGGATCCCGCATCGTTGCCGTCTCCGCGATCGACAATCTCGTGAAAGGTGCCAGCGGCCAGGCCATCCAGAATATGAACCTGATGTGCGGCTACCCTGAAAAAGATGGCCTGACCGGTGCAGGCATGCTGCCGTAAAGGCTGGTGAGTCTCATGCTCGTTAAGGAAGCAATGACAAAAGATCCGATTGTCTGCACTGCGGACACCCCCCTCAGGGACGTGGTAGCACTCTTCCGGAAGCACCATATCGGGGGGCTCCCGGTAATGGCGGGAAAGGAGCTTGTCGGGATCATCACGGAATCCGATCTCATCTCCCTCCTCGAGACCGAACGGATCTCCGATGACCTCTGGCTCCCGTCCCCGTTCGAGGTCATCGAGGTCCCGATACGGGAGTACATCAACTGGGAGAAGACCAAGCACGCGCTGACCAATATCGGCGACATGCCGGCAAAAAAGATCATGACCCACCGGGTGGTCACGGCAACCGGGGAGATGGATGTAGAAGAGGCGGCGGCTCTCATGCTGAAGGAGGGCATTGCCCGCCTGCCGGTCATGGAGGGGAAGAAGGTCGTTGGGATCATCACACGGGCGGATATCATCAACGCGATTGGATCAGCCTATTCCGGAAGAGAGGGTGGTGAATAAATGGCATTTGTGAGTATCTGCGCAGTCCCCGGTGTCAAAGCCTGGGGAATGAAAGAAGGAAAATATGGTCTGGCACTCATCGAAGCGCATGGCACGGCAGCCGGTGTGTTCACGGAGAACCTTGTGAGGGCCGCTCCTATCGAGCTGATGAGAAAGCAGATCAAGGCCGGAAAACTGGAAGCGGTCGTTGTCAACAGCGGGTGTGCGAATGCCTACACGGGAAAGCGCGGGGTCGCCGACGCAGTTACCATGACAGAGTACGCCGGTTCAGTGCTGGACGTAAAACCCTCGCGGGTGGGCGTTGCCAGTACCGGTGTCATCGGGCGGTACCTTGACCTGCCCCTGATCCAGCGGCAGTGCAAGGCTGTTGCGCCGAAGCTTGCCCGTAATGCCGAGGCCGAGGTCGTTACTGCGCAGGCAATCATGACCACGGATACCGTCCAGAAGCACGCCCTTGTAAAGAAGGAAGGGTTCAGTATCGGCGGGATCTGCAAGGGAAGCGGCATGATCGCACCGAACATGGGGACCATGCTCGCGTTCATCTACACCGACGCAGAAATAGGCGCAAAGCCGCTTGCCAATGCCCTGAAACTGGCAACCCGCCGCTCCTTCAACAGGGTGGTTGTTGACGGCGACACGAGCACGAACGACATCGCGCTTTGCACTGCCACCGGAGAGGCCGGCAAGGTCAACGCTGCAGAGTTCAAAGCAGGGCTGGAAGAGTGCTGCCGCTCCCTTGCTGAGCAGATCGCAAAGGACGGCGAGGGCGCAACAAAGCTCCTTGAGATCATTGTTAAAGGGGCAAAGAAAGAGGACGATGCGGAGAAAGTTGCCCGCACGGTTATCGAATCGCCGCTTGTGAAGACTGCCGTGTACGGGGAAGACCCGAACTGGGGCCGTGTCGTGGCCGCGGCGGGAAGGGCCGGCGTGAAGTTCGACCCGAATGCAGTCTCACTCTGGATCAGCGATGGCAGCAAAAAATACCCGCTCGTGAAATCCGGCGAGATCATCGCCGACCTCGTTGCAGCCAAGAAGGCGATGCACGGGAAGAAAGTGACCTTCATCCTCGACCTTGCAGCAGGAAAGGCAGAAGCAACCGCATGGGGCTGCGACCTTACCGAGAAATACGTGGAGATCAACGGGAGGTACACCACATAATGAAGCGTGAAGACGTCCTGATGGAGGCACTGCCGTACATCCAGCAGTTCCATGGCAAGACGATCGTGATCAAGCTCGGCGGACATGCGATGGTCGACCCCGTTGTGCTGGAGAACGCAATCCGTGATGCGGTCCTCCTCCACTATGTCGGTATCCGCGTTGTCCTCGTCCACGGTGGCGGCCCCGAGATCAGCGAAAAGATGAAACAGATGGGCAAGGAGTCGGTCTTTGTCGGGGGCCTCAGGGTGACGGACACAGAGACTCTCGAGATTGCCCAGATGGTGCTGGTCGGCAAGATCAATGCCAACATCGTCTCCCTGATCGCCAAGTGCGGGGCCCGTGGTGTCGGGCTCTCGGGCAGTGACGGGAACATTATCCTGGCAAAGAAGATGGAGCTCCAGAAAGTCGAGGTCGGCGGCGTCCAGAAAGATGTGGACCTCGGGCATGTTGGTGAGATCGAATATATCGACCCGGCGCTCCTCAACACCCTGCTCGACACCCAGTATATCCCGGTTGTTGCCCCTATCGCCATCGACCGGCATGGCGGAAGCCTGAACATCAATGCCGACACGGCCGCCGGTGACATCGCGATCGCGCTGAGGGCGTACAAACTCGTGAACATGACCGATGTCGACGGGGTCATGGACAAGGACAGGACTAAAGTCTTCCGGAAACTGACGGTCCGCGAAGCAAACGATCTCCAGAGGTCCGGGGCAATTGGTGAAGGGATGATCCCGAAGGTCATGTCGGTTATAAAGGCAGTGGAGAATGGTGTCAGTTATTCCCATATCATCAACGGGAACACCGAGCACAACCTCATCCTCGAACTGTTTACCCACGATGGTGTCGGGTCGATGATCTCCCTCTCCTGATTTTGTAAAACAGACATTTTATTATGATATGAGTTTTTAACAAGCTTACAGGATTTACCCCTATGGATAAGACGATAAAAATTGTTGTGGCCATTCTCGCCGTTGTCGTTGTTGCCTGCCTTGCTGTTCTGGTCTCCGGCACGCCGTCTCATGCTGACAGCGGGATTCCTGCCACCGATACTATATACTTCTTTTATGGCGAGGAATGTTCCCACTGCCACAAGATAATGCCGTTCATCATCAATATGACGGAAAAATATCCCGAGGCAGATATCCAGGTCCTCGAGGTCTGGCATAACCAGTCCAACTCCAAGCTCTTCCAGCAGGCCAATGCCGCTCTCGGTCGATCCCAGTATGGCGTTCCTGAAGTGATTATCGGGAAAACGGTCCTTACCGGCGAGCTTGAGATCCCGGCGAAATTCGAAGGGCTCATTCAGGATTATCTTAAAAAAAAAGCCTGACCCGGCTCTCGCCACTGGATGAGACTGCCATCTCCGGCAACAATACCTTATTTTCCACCGGCACCCTCCGTGCGGTCTATTTCTATGGCGACGGGTGCGAACACTGCGAGAAAGTGAAGCCTGTCATCGCAGGCCTCCAGGAAAAATATCCCGGGATGCAGCTCGAGTCCCTGGAGATCTGGTATAATCAGACCAACCAGCGGAGGTTCGTGGAGATGAGCCGGCAGTATGCCACGAGCAATGCCGGCGTCCCGGTGATTTTCATTGGTGACCAGGCACTCATCGGGGAGACCGCGATCAGGGACCGGTTTGAGGAATCCATCCTTGCAGAGAAAAAGCGGCTTGCATCGTGCAACACGACAGCGCCGGCACAACCCCCCGCAAACGAGTGCACCACCGCCGGCCCGGAACTGACTCCCCAGATGGTGATTGTTCCGGCGCTTGTTGACAGTCTCAATCCCTGCGCACTCTCGGTCCTGATCTTCCTCCTCCTCTCAATAGCCGCGGCAGCAAACCGCAGGCGGATCCTGGTTATCGGCGGCTCGTACATCGCTGCGGTCTTCCTCTTCCATCTGCTCATGGGTGTAGGGATCTTCTCCTTTGTGAGTTTGTCCGGGCTCTCAAAGGTCTTCTCGCTCCTTGGAGCAACCATTGCCGTGGTCCTCGGCGTGATAACACTGTCGGATGTGATCAGTGACAGAGAGACATTCTTCCTCTCTGTCCCGGAATCCGGCAAAGGGCTCATGTCGCATTACATCCGCATCGCCTCCATACCCGCGGCGTTCATCCTCGGTATTCTTGCCGGGCTCCTCGGCTTCACCTGCACCGGCGGGATCTACATCGGCATCCTTGCCATGATGAGCGAGAGCATGACGATGGCGGCCGGTCTGCCCTGGCTCCTCCTCTACAACATCATCTTCGTCCTGCCTCTCGTGCTGGTGACACTCCTCGCTGCATACGGCATATCCCCGGAGAAAGCCGATACCTGGAGGATCGAACACAAACGGCTTCTCCGTCTTGTGATAGGGCTCGTCCTGATCGCCCTCGGGATCGTGATCTTCCTCGGGTGGTTCGGGTAAAAAACCCATAAATTATTTTTAAAAAAGGATCCTGACGGGAGGGAGATTACGGCAGGTTGCCATCGCCGGAGCATTCCTTCTGGCGCTCCTCGCTCATGGCAATGAGGATCTCAAAGATCTTCTGGACCGCGACAGGATCGATCCTGCTCTCAACGGCCTGGTTGAAAACCGACTCAAGGACATCGGCTGTCCGCTTCCCGTCATGGATGGCAATCCCCTCCCGTATCTTGACTGCCGCCACCTGATTTGCCAGTTCCTGCCGTTTGGCAATGAGGCGGATGATAGCAGCATCCACCATCGAGATCTCAGCCCGGACTTTTTCGAGGGACATACCATATACTCTTTCCCGCATTTGCATAAACGTAATGCTTACGAGTACTGAATGCCAAATCAGTTAACACGAAAAACCCCATCTGATCTGGTGTCTCTCATGCTCGAACGTATCACCCGCCGCGAAGAAGCGGACCTTTTTATTGCCTGGATGGCAATCGCCCTGTCGTTTGCCATCATCAACATTGCCCCCTATGGCATACTCCGGCCCGTGACGGCAATCAACCCGGTTTCCGCCCTCATCTATTTCGGCATCGCCCTCCTGACGGTCGGTATCGGGTTCATCCTCCACGAGATGGCCCATAAGTTCGTGGCGATCCGGTTCGGGTACTGGGCGGAATTTGTCAAGGACAACACCATGCTCCTCATAGCCGTGGTCATGGCGGCGCTGGTCGGGTTCGTGTTTGCTGCCCCCGGGGCAACGGTCATCTACTCCCAGGACGGCCGTGGCCTGACCCGGGAGCAGGACGGGATCATCTCCGCGGCCGGGCCGGTCATCAACCTTGTCCTGTGCCTGCTCTTTGCTGCCCTGTTCTTTGTCGTGGGCGGGAAAACGGCATATATCAATCACAGTATTATCGCCATGATCGGTCTGGCCGGTGTCCAGATCAATGCAATGATCGCAGCATTCAACCTCCTCCCGATCAGCGTCCTCGACGGGAGAAAAGTGCTCGCATGGAATGTTGTGATATTTGTGGTCCTTATCGCCGCAGCGTTTGGAACGCTCGTTGCGTCGTATTATCTCTTCCTCTGATCTTTTTTAAGAGGGTTATTGTTTTTTTTGGGTTTCCAGGACAGCGACTACCTGCTGCCCTTTGAGGAACGCATCGTTCATGGCGGTCGGGTGGTTTTTGATCCCCTTGTATTCGTCCATGTTGTTTGCAACAATGTTGTCGTAGTATTCGAATCCCGCGTCATGGAAGAGTGCCGTGAGGGATGGGTATGCCCCGTCGAAGACATGGCTCCAGCTCTGGCCCGCGGTCGAGATGAAGATCCCTTTGTGGCGGGCAAGGTGTTCCGGGGAAAACTCCAGCGTTTTGGTCACGAACCGCCGTGCCCAGAGAAACTGTCCCCGGTCAATGAAACCCTTGAGCTGGGCGGTGATCCCCATGCTGTAGATCGGGGAGGCAACGGCAACGCAATCGGCAACCATCATCCGTTCAAAGAGCGGGATTGCATCGTCCTTCACGATGCAGTTGCCATCCTTGTGGCAGGCATTGCACCCCCGGCAGGCAGAATAGTCAAGGTCTTTTAAGACGACCTTTTCAACGGTTGCCCCGGCAGACCGGGCCCCGTCCAGGAAACTGTCGAGTAAGGTCTCGGTGTTCCCGTGCCGGTGCGGGCTTCCTGATATCCCCAGTACGGTTACCGTCATGATCTCCTCAGGCCGCGAGCCGCTTCTTCAGCTCGGCTATAATGGTCTTCCCGAGTTTTGTTGCATCAACCTTTGCGGTCGGGTGTTTATCGATTGCGCCCTTTTCGTCAACATGGTTGATCATTAGGTAACTGATGTCGGCGTCACGGATATCAATCACATGGTAGAAGCATTTGACCGAAGGGATGGCCGCATCGAATACGTGAGGCCAGTCCTGTCCGGCGCTGGCAAGGAAGGCGCCAAGCCGTTTTCCTTTCCGTTCCGGGGGCACAATGGGGAGTTTGAGCACGAACTTCCGTGACCGGAAGACCTGCATACGGTCGATCAGCGCCTTGGGGAGGGCTGCTATGCCCATACAGAATATGGGGGAGGAGAGGAGGATGATATCCGCGTCAATAATCTTGTCGTGGTAAATGTCCATCCCGTCGCGCTGGATGCACTTGTTCAGCTTCTCGCAGGCGTTGCACCCCCGGCAGATGTTGATATTCGCCTCGGTGAGCGGGACCTTCTCGATTGCGACTTCGGGGTCCTCCGCCATCGATGCAAGCACCCAGTCGAGCAACGTCTCCGAGTTCCCGTTCCTCCGCGGGCTCCCGGCAAAGGCAAGGACCTTGATCGTCATCACTTTTGTTCTATGTCATCAGTAACGGAAAAAAGATTGTATGTTGCGTCTTCCCCTGTAAAGGTACCGTCCTGGACAGTTCCGTACAGTCAGCGGTCCCGGTCCATGCTATAATGTGCATTCCGGAACCGGATCAGCTCGCTCGTGAACTCGCCCAGGTACTCGTCCATGGAGAGGCTGCCCTCCTCAAAGACACAGTCACCCTCTTCCACAACCTTGTTGATCATGTCGCGGGTAGGGAGGATCATATCGATCTTCACGCCGGACTTTTCCGATCCCCGGATCAATGCCTCGCGGAAGAGCCCGATGCAGTACGCGATCCGGAATTGGTAGGTATGGCGGGTCTTTTCGAGATATCCCGCAACACGGTCGGTCTCGATACGGAGGAAATCGTCGAGGACTTTTTTGTCTTTGCACTTCCCGAGCATGTACTTGTAGTGGGCGTACGGGTACATCTCCTCGAGTTCTGCGGGGACGATGCCACAGGTGCCGAAGATGACGATGTGGTACTGCGGCTCGGAAAAGACCTGCGAGATGATCATCCGGATCAGCTGGTGGCTCGGACTCGCGCTGTAGGGTTTCCGGACCGCACAGGGCATGAAGATGGTAATGTCCTTTGGTGTGACATCGTACTCGTCAATGATGTAGCGGTACGACTGCTCGAACTCCGGGAGGTAGAACGGGGGATCCGTGAGGATCGGCTTATTGTTTACGTTCTGTTCATCTGCTCCATGGTCCGCCATCGTCTTCCATACCAGATCGTCCCGGGAGCAGATGAACCCCGCGATCAGCCTGTCAGGGAATGAAAAAGGGGGGTTTGGGGATTAAATTTTCTTGTAACAGAGATACCAGTCCTTGTACTCGTACCCCTCCGTTGGCCGCTTCTCCATCTCGGCCGCAGTCTTTGGCGGCGGGACAACGACCTTGTCGCCCGGCTGCCAGTTGGCCGGTGTCGAGACCTTGTACTTGTCTGTGGTCTGGAGCGCCTTCACGAGCCGGATGATCTCGGGCATGAACCTCCCGTTCTGGAGCGGGTAGTAGATCATGGCCCGCATAATCCCCTTGTCATCGATGAAGAAGACGCACCGGACCGCGGCAGTCGAGCTCTGGCCCGGGTGGATCATCCCGTATTTCTTTGCCACCTTCATGTTCAGGTCGGCGATGATCGGGAACGGGATCTGCACTCCCATCTTCTCCTTGATGTCATGCACCCAGCCCAGGTGGGACGAGATGCTGTCAACAGAGAGCCCGACGAGCTGGACATTCAATGCCTTCAGCTCGTCGTGGATGGCGGTAAATGCAAGGAACTCGGTAGTGCAGACCGGTGTGAAATCCGCCGGGTGAGAGAAGAGCACCACCCATTTGCCCTTAAGGCCGGAGAGCGTCATCGGGCCGTGGGTGGTCTCTGCCGTGAAGTCCGGGGCCGGTTCCCCAAGGATCGGGAATGAAACACACTCTTCAGCATCCATCGCGGACTCCTCCTTACTTCTTCATCACTTCGTCGAGCTGGGCCTTGCCATACACATAGGCTGGCATGCCCGAGAGCAGGAACGTGACGCGGAGCGCCTCTTCCACTTCCGCTTTCGTAACGCCAAGGCTGGCGGCTCCCGCGAGCTGGGCCCGTACCGCGTGCTGGTCCCTGAGGGCCGCAGCGATCGCGATGGCGATCAGCTTCTTGGTCTTCTTCGTGAGCTTGCCGTCATCCCAGATATGGTTCTCGAATTTCATGACGAGATCGAACATCTCGGGGTCGTTCGTGGTCAGTTCCTTGAAGAACTTCGGCACCTTGCCGATCTTCTTCTCAAGTCCCTTCAGGTCTTTTCCCCTTGTCATTGCTTTCTTTACAGCCGGCTTCTTTGCCGGCGCCTTCTTCATTGGTTTTTTCACTGCCATAATTTACTCCTCCAGTTGCATCGGCTCGCCGCAGCAGATCAGTTCTCCGCCGCCGGCTTCCTTCACCACAACAACATTACCGCAGATCTCGCACCTGAAGACCTGCCCCTCCTTTGAAACATTCACCATGTTTTCTCTCTCTTCAATGTTGGATTGATCCTGGTGCACAAATCACGGCCGGAATTCCCGACCCCTGCACCAGCATTCGAATGACGGTGCGAAAAGAAAAATAAGAGATCAGATGTTGCTCTTGCCGCGCTTTGGCGGGTTCTTCACATCTTCCGCCGTCTTGATGTCCGGCCGGATGTGGGTCATCGGGAAGCACTGGTACTCTTCGCAGGAGCAGGCAGGACATTTCCTGAGGTCCTGTTCGCTCTTGTCGAGGGTCAGTTCCTTTCCGCAGTCGATACATACGTATTTGCCCGGCCCAACTTTCTGGCCGGCATTGTAGGTCTTCTGTTCGGTCAAATGAAACACCAAACCTCTCATCGACCCCAAAGATATATATGAATTGTGTTGATACCAATCCGGTTTTTCATCGTGAACGACGGCCAGGCCCAAGCCTGTTTGCAAAACTATATGACCTCTTTTACCTCCAGTTGTTGTATGGCTGGCAGGGTAATCGGGATCCTAGGGAGTCCCCTCACGGAGGGCAATACGGCACAACTGCTGGACCGGGCACTGGACGGGGCAAAGGATGCCGGCTGCACCGTGGAAAAGATCGTGGTGACAAACCTCTGTTTTGAGGCCTGCCAGGAGATGTTCTTCTGCAGGGACCACGAGACCTGCACCATGGATGACGACATGCAGCAGCAGTACCCGAAGGTGCGGGATGCAGACAGCATCATCCTTGCAACCCCGATCATGTTCATGGGCATTCCCGGGAAACTCAAGTCGTTCATGGACCGCTGCCAGGTCTTTTTCATGGCAAAGTACCTGCGTAAAAAATCCCTTGTCCCTGCTGAAAAGAGAGCCGTGCGAAAGGGACTCTTCATCTGCATCTCCGGTATGAAGGTCCCGGAAGTGTTTGTCGGTGCCAAATTAACCGTGAAGGCATTCTTCGATATCATCGATTGTACGTACTCGGACGAACTGTTGATCAGCGACATGGATACGATTGGCAATATCACGCAGCAGCCCGGGCTGATGGATGCCGCCTATGACAAGGGATTTGCACTGGGCAAGACACTCAACCCCTGAAGCGAACTTACTGAATGCGGGTGGGGTGCAGGGCCCGATTTTCTGTCATCTCTTCACACCAGCCCGCGTTCCCGCATGCTCAGGTGCCCGGTTCTTGTCACAATGACATGGTCGATGAGCTGGATGCCGACAAGGGATCCGGCCTCCCTGAGCTGCGCCGTGATCGCGATGTCCTGCGAGCTGGGTTCAAGGGAACCCGAGGGGTGGTTATGGACGCAGATGATCGAGGCCGCCCGGTCCGTGATCGCATCGGCAAACACCTCCCGCGGATGGACAAGGCTGTGGTTCAGCAGGCCCACGGTAATGATCCGGTTGCCGAGCACTTCCCCGGCACCATTGAGCGTGATGCAGCAGAAGTGTTCCTGCCGCTTGTCCCGGAGGTGGGCAACGAGGGGGAGGATATCGTCGGGTTTTGTGACCTTCCCGCCTGCGGCCCCGGGTGCAAAATACCGCCTCCCCATCTCAAAACAGGCCATGATCTGGGATGCCTTCGTGGGGCCGATCCCCCCGATTGCCCGGATATCCTCGTACCGGATATCGTCCCTCTCTTTTAAAATCCCACAGACATCCCGGGCAATTTCCCTGACATCCTTTCCCTTTGTCCCTCTCCCGATGATTGCCTCGATCAGTTCAGTATCCGAGAGTGCGGACGCACCTTTCTTTGCTATCTTCTCGCGGGGCCGGTCCTGAAACGGCACATCTCTCATCTTTCTCATACAGCATGGTATCCTGGCGGGCATACCCGGTCGCCATCCCGGAACCCGGCCTGCCTTTTTGCAATCACCATAATTCTTTATTTTATTTATGTTAAATTATTCCCTGTAGCAAATGTACGGTAGTGCCTGTCGTCTGGCACCATCCTGCCCTGATGCCGCATAAAGAATGTTTAAGAACCACTACCCGCCATACCATTCCCTTATGTCAACCATAGACAATGCGAAGGAAGCGTTCGCCGGAGAATCGCAGGCAAACCGGAAATACCTGGCGTTCTCGGAGAAAGCAGCTGAGGAGGGGTTCAAGGGTGTGGCAACCCTGTTCAAGGCGGCATCCGAGGCCGAGGCGATCCATGCCAGGAAACTCCTGAAAGTGTTATCAGCCGTTGGCCCTACTGCACAGAACCTTGAAGGCGGGATTGCGGGGGAGACCCACGAATTCACCACGATGTACCCGGATTTCATCAGGACCGCGGAAGCAGAGAAGAAGACCGACGCGCTCCTCGCCTTCACCCACGCGATGAAGGCAGAGCAGGTGCACGCAGGGCTGTACAAGAAGGCACTTGATGCCGTGAAGGCCGGCCACGACCTCGGGCGGGAGAAGGTATTCCTCTGCCCGGTCTGTGGCAATATCGAACTTGGCAAGGCCCCGGATAAGTGCCCGATCTGCGGTGTTTTCGCCAAGCAGTTCCGGGAAATTACCCTGTAATTCTCTTTTTACTCTTTTGGCTCACCGGAATCGGTCTCAGTATCCTGCTCCGCACACCGGCTCAGTTCCCTGGCCTTTATCTTGCGCCGGTGCAGCCAGATGACAACGACCAGTACTGCGATCAGGGTAGCCCACGACGCTGAATAGATCACGATGCCGGGATTTGCCAGGATATTCTTGGGAATGACCACCGGGGGAAGGGGGGGCGGTGCAACACACTGGAACTGCATCTCGACGCTGGCCGGGAAACGGTATTTCCCGTCAAAATACCGGATATACACCGTGGCATTCCCGGAAGGGATCACACCCGCAACCGGTGCATTGTTGGTATTGGGAAATGCAATCGACCGGTCCACACGCTCTGTCCCGTCCGCGATCTCGATGTACCATGCGTCCGGGTACGCCGAAGAGTAGAGATCGCGTCCTTTGACAACAAGTTTTGAACTTTTTGGCACCGAGACGTACCAGGTCCCGTTCTCCAGTTTATTATTGAACTGGAGGGTCCGGAATGCAGTCTCTCCGGCATTGAGCTGCAATGTGCCGGAACTGGCTGTGCATGCGGGGAGGCCGGCAGTCGCATTCGCAGGCTCAGGCCGGATGGTCTTTGGTTCTGCCGAGCAGCGGAACCTGTCATCCATGACCTGGCTGTATTCCAGCGCCGTATCATAGATCCTGACTTCATCCAGCCCGCCCTTCAGGTACCGGGAGCATTCGGCGGAGTCTGGTGTCGTGGATGACCCTGCATCCGCTCCCAGCAGGATATAGTTCGGATATTCGTAGAGTATGCGACCCGATGCGTTGGCGCGGTTCCTCAGTGCCCCGTCAAGATAGATCTTCGCGGTCTCGCCGTCATAGGTCCCCGTGACATGGTGCCACTGGCCCGGTGTAATGCCCTCGTGTTGTACCGGGACGCTGATACTACCGGATTTTTCAGTATAGACCGTCCACCACAGGTCGTTCCCGTCACCAAATCCCAGCCGGTATCCGCCGTTCTTGTAACTTGAGACAAGGGTCTGGGAATCGAACGAGTCGACGTAGAACCAGGTGGAAACGGTGATCTCGTTCTCCGGGTGGTTCAGGGAGGAATATGGGATACTGACATACTCTCCCGTCCCGTTGAACAGGAGGGCACCCCCGCACCCGCCCCCCTGGGTGCGCGTAGCCCCTGCAATCGAACCTGAGCTCCCATGACCGGAGGCATCGAGTGCAACACTGCCACTCCCCTCATTGAAGTCGAGGTAGGTCACGGGATCAGCCAGTATCTGCGAAGTGACCGTCTCAGCATGAACCGTGCCGGCAAGGACCAGGAGAACTATGCAGAAAAAAAGAGCCCCTCTCAGCCTCCGGGCGAACGGGTTGGTGGTCATGGCTTGTCAATGGTGTATTTGAACTCGTCCAAAAAGAACATTGCGATGAGATCGCCAACCGTTCTGTTGCTCCCGTCACTATGTTTATATTTTTCCAGAACCTTCTACGGGATAATGACCCGAGTCACCGTTTATTCGACAAAAAACTGCCCGTACTGCAGGATGGCCAAGGCATTTCTCGATAAGAACGGCGTCCCGTACGAGAGCATCGATGTCGGTGCCGACCAGGAAGCGGCACAAAAGATGGTCGAGCTCTCCGGCCAGCGGGGGGTGCCGGTCATTACTGTGGACGATGAAGTGATTGTCGGGTTTGACTCCCAGCGGCTGAACGAGCTCTTCGGGAAGACAGGGGCAACGGATATCTTTGATGTCCTGATTGTCGGCGCCGGTCCGGCCGGGCTGACAGCAGGGGTCTACTGTGCCCGGAAGATGCTCAATACTATAATCATCAGCGAGAATATCGGGGGGCTGGCGCTGGAATCGTGGGCGATCGAGAACTACATGGGCTACCGGATGATCACGGGCGAAGACCTGATGAAGAAGTTCGAGGAGCAGGTCCGGACACTGAATATCCGGCTGGAGCTGGACAGGGTCGAGTCTGTCGCCCGGGAGGAGGAGGTCTTTGCGGTAACCGCGGCCTCGGGCACCACGATCCGGGCACGGGCACTGATCCTGACGCAGGGGAACCATCACCGGAAACTGGGAGTGGCAAACGAGGAACAGTTCCTTGGCCGCGGACTCTCGATCTGTTCCACCTGCGACGGCCCGCTCTACAAGGGGAAGCGGGTCGCAGTGGTCGGAGGGGGCAACGCGGCGTTCCAGACTGCGATCGAGATGAGTAAGATCGCAACCTCCGTGAGCCTGATCGTCCGGAGCACGGTTAAGGCCGACCCGGTCTATGTCAGGAAACTGGAGGAGATGAAGAATATCACCCTCCATAAAAACACGCAGATCTCGTCACTTCATGGCAATAAGTTCCTGAGCGGGATCACGATCCGGAATGATTCCGGGAAGGAGCAGGTGATGGATCTTGATGGCGTCTTCCTCGAGATCGGCTGGCTCCCGAACTCGGGCATGGTTGACGGGCTCGTTGCCTTAAACGAGAAGAAAGAGATCATTGTTGACTGCGATGGCAGGACAAATGTCCCCGGGATCTTTGCTGCAGGGGACGTGACGAATGTCAGGAGCAAGCAGATCATCATCGCTGCCGGAGACGGTGCAAAAGCGGCACTCGAAGTCTACGAGTACCTGATGAAGGAGTAGGGATTATCCCGTCCCGGACAACGGCGCCAGCTTTTCCGGACCGCATTTTTCTCCCAAAAAGGATAGTAGAGGGAGGTTGCCCTTTACAGCAGCCCGTACTTCTTCTTCAGGTCCTGCCACGCGGGACGTGAACGGGGGGAAGTCTGACCTTCATGATCCGGAGAGTGACAGCCGGGAATTTGTGTATGGAGAACTGGCTGTTGCATTTCGAAATCTTAAAGCCCATCCGGACAAATCCGGCCATATGTATGCCCCCTCCCGAATTGTTCCCATTCTTATAATTGTGGCGCTTCTCATCGTGTCAGCAGGTTGTACAGGGACGAATAACGATCTCATCCGGCCGGTCCAGACCCCCTCTGCCGGCACGGCTTCTTCCGGTACAACGTCGCACGCTGCAGCCGTGGACTTCCGGAACAATGCTGAGCGGCAGGCGTTCTTTGCAAACTTCGATACGCTCGCAGAAAAGGAGATGAACGCCTGGGGTGTCCCCGGGATGACCGTTGCTGTCGTGAAGGACGGAAAAATTGTCTATGCAAAAGGATACGGCGTGAAGAAGGCCGGGGGATCCGACCCGGTGACGGCCGACACGGTCTTCCAGATCGGTTCCACGTCCAAGGCCTTCACATCTGCACTCGTTGCCATGGAAGTGGACAGCGGCCGGATGAAGTGGGACGACAAAGTGACAACCTATGTCCCGGACTTCCAGATGAATGACCCGTGGGTGACTAAGGAATTTACCATTACGGACTCCCTTGCCCAGAGGAGCGGCCTTCCCGATCACTGGGGAACGGAGCTCGGGGGGCTCGGGTACAGCCGGGACGAGATGATCCACGCCCTCCGCTATGTCGAGCCGGTAACAAGCTTCCGGAGCACGTACATGTACCAGAACGCCCCCTTCCTGGTTGCGGCAAAAGCGGTCGAGAACACCAGCAAAAAGAGCTGGGAGGACAATGTCCGTGAGCGGATCTTCGTGCCGCTCGACATGAAGAGCGCCTCGACCGGCCAGGACGCCTTCATGGCCTCTCCTGACCGCGTCTCGCTGCACTGGAATGACCTGCGGGACGACGACACCTATGGGCCGGTAGTCGCGGACTCCTCGCCGTACATGATCTTCACCACTGCCATGGCGCCTGCCGGCGGCATCAATGCCAATGTGAAGGACATGGGGAACTGGGCGATCTTCCAGCTGGGGAACGGGACCTGGAACGGGAACCGGCTCATGAGCACGGAGAACCTGGACTACCTGCACACGCCGCGGACACCTGTATCAATGGTGGCGAACGCAACGAAAGACTATTACTGCCAGGCCTGGCTCTACGAGGAAGTCCCGGGCTACCCGCCGGTCATCTGGCACAATGGCGAGACGTACGGCAACCATGCCATGATCTTCTTAGTGCCGTCGAAGAACCTCGGCATCGTGGTCCTCTCCAATGTCGCCGGGCCCAGCCTTCCCGATTCCCTTGCCTGGAAATTCTATAACCGGTATCTCGGCAGGCCGGATTCCCCTGGCCTTGCGGGAGCCGCGGCCGGTTACCGGCAGTCCGTCAACCTCACTGCCAGCGCCTTTGTCCTGCCGGTCAAGGAGAATGCAACTCCGGCACTCCCGCTCTCCGCATACACCGGCACGTACCGGAACGATATCTATGGGACGGCAACGGTTGCCGAACAGGACGGGAACCTGACGGTCACGTACGGAAAACTCTCCACGGTCTACTACCTCACGCATTATGACGGGAACGACTTCTATGCCCGGTGCCCGTCATACCAGAAAAGTTACATTGACGGCGTGACCTTCCAGCCCGGGCCGGACGGCGCCATCCAGAAGATGGTCCTGCCCATGATGCTCAGGCCGGGCGTTTACGAAACATTTGTCCGGGCGTGAAAGGAAGGCCCCACCTATTTTTAAAAAAGAAAATGTGCCGGTAATATCCCGGGTTCAGCTCTTCACCTTTTTCTTGTCCTTCTCGCGGTAGCCCTCGAGCAGCACGGTCATGATATTCTTGACCGGCTTGTCGGTATGCCCGGCGATGTGGAACTCGCAGAATGGGCAGGAGGTGATGACGATCTCTGCCCCGGTCTTTCTGATCTCCCCGCCCCGCTTCTTCCCGAGAGCAGCAGCCTCGTCCGGGTTCCCGGCCCGGACGCCACCGCCGCTCCCGCAGCAGATGGACGGCATCTCCACGAGATCGACCACCTGCCGGATCAGCTCGCGGGGCTGGTCGCGGATGCCCTGCCCCCGCAGGAGGTGGCAGGGGTCGTGGTAGGTTGCCTTGATCGGAAGCCGTGCCGGGGGCTCGATGCCGTATTTCGTGAGGAGTTCGTTGATGTCGATGACCGTAAACGGCGTCTGGTAATCGTGCTTCAGCGTGGTGCCGCAACCGGCGCACATGGTGAGCACCGTGTCGATGTTCCGCGACCTGAATGTCTCAATATTGCGCCGCTTCAGCTCGTCGATGTAGGCGAGCTGGCCGGTCCGGATCAGCGGCGAGCCGCAACAGACCTGTTCCTTGGGGATGATGACCCGGATGCCGTTGCGCTTTAAGACCTCCATTGCGTCAAGGGCGGACTGCTGCTGCCGGAGGTTGTACACGCAGCCGATGAAGAGCCCGACCGTGGCTTTGACCGGTCCCTCGGGTTCGATGACAGCGGGGACCTTCTCCAGGAACGACTCGGAAGTCCGGGGGATGCTTCTGCCCGTCTCCTGAACCATGGCTGCCACTTCCTTGTGCCGGGGCAGGGTGAGCCCGCGTCGGTTCGCGTGCGCCCGGAGTTTCTCGATCGCTTTTGCCGGGGTCTCAATCTCTTTCGGGCAGACCTTCCAGCAGGCCTGGCAGGTCGTGCAGGTGAAGAGCCCGTCACGCACCGCATCGGAGATACGGTCGCCGCTGTCCCGCGGGTCGAGCACGAGACGCATCTCCTGCCGCATCGCGGTCGGGCCGAGGAACTTTGTCACGTCCACCGCAGGGCAGACCGAGACGCAGCAGAGGCATTCGATGCAGTCTTTTAAGGGCTTCATCGCGTCGATGTCGGCCTTCTTCGGGAGGACAGTCTCCTTCTTTGGCATGAGGGAGGCGATCTGTTCGAGCCTTGGCACCAGATCGGTCACGAGGTCCTTCTTCACGTCAAGGTTCAGCGGCTCGATCGTGATCCGGTCCTTTGCCTCTTCCATGCAGGCAAGCACCGGCTCCCCGTTCACCCGCACGGCGCACGAACCGCACTGGCCCGAGGCGCAGGAGTAGCGGTACGAGAGCGTGGGGTCGATGCTGTCGTGGATCGCGTGCAGCACATTGAGGACCCGGGCGCCCTCGCTGACCTTGACGGTATAGGTCACGAGCCGTGGCTCCTTGTCCGCGTCCGGGTCGAACCGGCGCACCGTTACCGTCAGCTCCTTCATGCCTTCACCTCCCGGGTCTCGATCCCGTCGCGGACCTGTGAGATGAAGGTGTGGTTGAAGGGTGAATGTTCTGCATCGTGGGTCTGGGTGACATCGGTGCGGACGTGTGCCCCGCGGGATTCGGTGCGGAGCAGGGCAGACCGGCAGATGAGCGAAGCGGTCAGGCACATGTTCTGGACAATGCAGCATTCCGCAAGGTTCCGTGCCGATGTGGCCTTAATATTCACGGTCTGGAGTTGTTTTATCGTCCGGAGTGTCTCTTCAAGGGCGCTCGCAGTCCGGAAAATGCCGGCTCCCTGCCACATTGCCAGCTGGAGCTTCTTTCTTACCTGGGCCGGGTTCGTGCCCCCTGCAAGGAACCCGTCAAGCCGCCTCTGCCATGCATCGACCTGCCGCTCGTCCACGGTCTTCTGCCGGACCGGGGCTTTCCCGGCTGCTTCCCCGGCCCGTTTGCCGAAGACCTGCGTCTCGGCGAGAGCATTGCCCCCAAGCCGGTTGGCGCCGTGCACCCCGCCGGAGACTTCGCCGCAGGCAAAGAGGCCGGAAAGCGTGGTCCTGCACCCGGGTGTGATCCGGAGCCCGCCCATGATGTGGTGGGCTGTCGGGGCAACTTCCATCGGAGTCGTGCGGATATCCACGCCGAACTTCAGGAACTGTTCGAGCATCACCGGCAGGCGGCTCTCGATCTGTTCGCGGGGCAGGTGCGTGACATCCAGGTAGACCCCGCCATTTGCGGTCCCCCGCTCTTTGAGGATCTCAGTGGCGATGGCCCGTGCCACAACGTCGCGGGTGGAGAGCTCCATCCGGGCCGGATCGTAGGTCGACATGAACCGCTCGCCATTGATGTTCTTCAGGACTCCGCCCTCGCCCCGGACCGCTTCCGTTACGAGCCGGCCCCGGGCATCGTACGGGAAGACCGCCCCGGTCGGGTGGAACTGGACCATCTCCATGTCGATCAGTTCTGCGCCGGCCCGGAACCCCATCGCATACCCGTCACCGGTACCGCTCGACGAGTTGGTGGAGATATCGTAGACCTTCGTTCCCCCGCCCGTTGCCAGGATCGTGCTGTCGGCTTTCATGAGGACGATCTTGCCTTTCTCGTCCAGCGCGATCGCCCCGATGACGGAGCTCCCGTCTTTTAACAGGTCGATGACCGTGTATTCCTGCAGAGCCACCACATCCGTTGCAGCGAGCCGGTCCACGAGCGTCATCATCATCTCGTGGCCGGTCCGGTCGCCCGCGTAACAGGTCCGGGGGAACCGCTGGCCCCCGAACGGCCGCTGGGCAACTTCATCCGCATCCGTGAAATCGAATACGGCACCCCACTTTACGAGGTCCCCCATGCGCAGGGGAGCCTCTTGTGTCAGGATATTCACGAGCTCCGGATCGTTGAGGTATGCCCCTCCCTTCAGCGTGTCCTCGTAATGGCCCCCGCACGTGTCCTGCTCGCGGAGCACCGCATTGAACCCGCCTTCCGCCATCGTGGTGCACCCGCCTTTTCCCACGATAGTCTTCGAGATGAGAACCGTCTTCCCGTACTGCGACGCCTCAATGGCAGCGCGGACACCGGCACCCCCGCTCCCGATCACAAGGACGTGACTGTCCACAATCTCATCTGCAAGCATCTTATTATTTTGTGGATCGTATAGTTACATAAATAAATGGCACGTCAAGAGTGAGAGAGAGCATGAGATTTCTGATGAAATTCGGTGGGACATCCGTTGCCGATGCCCAGTGTATCCAGCGTGTTGTCGATATTTTAGAAAAACACCACAAAGCAGGAGACGAACTTGCCGTTGTCGTATCGGCACAACGTGGCGTGACCGACCAGCTCATCGAGATTGCAACCGCTCTCCCGACGGCAAAGGACAACAACGCCATCACCCCCCTGATCCAATCCTTAAGCAAACGCCACATCACGACGCTCGAAGGAGCAGCTCCCGATCACGTGGCGGAAGTCGGTGCGGAGATGGAAGAGCACCTGATCCGGCTCGAAAACATCCTCAATGCGATCTACAACCTGCGGGAACTCACTCCCCGCTCGAAGGACTACATCATCTCGTTTGGCGAACGGCTGCTCGCCCCGATCCTCTCTGCTGCCATACGGCAGCGGGGCATTGCCTCGACCGTGATGGACGGTTGCGAAGCCGGTATCCTCACCACTGCCCAGCACGGCGAGTCCATGTCCCTCCCGGACAGCGATGAGCGGATCAAGCGCCGTGTCGGTCCCCTGCTCGGGAAGGAGATCCCGGTGATCATGGGGTTCATGGGCTGCACCCGCGACGGGGTCCTCACCACCCTCGGCCGGAGCGGGTCGGATTATTCTGCCTCCATTGTCGGTGCGGGTATCGATGCAGACGAGATCTGGACCTGGACCGACGTGGACGGGATCATGACCTGCGACCCCCGGGTGATCAACGATGCCCGTGTGATGTCCTCGCTCTCGTATATCGAAGTGATGGAGCTCTCGTATTTTGGTGCGAAGGTGATGCATCCCCGCTCGATCGAGCCGGCCATGAGGAAAGGCATCCTTGTCCGGGTGAAGAACACCTTCAACCCCTCTCACCCCGGGACGGTCATTGTCAGGGACGGCAAACGGGACCACCGCGTAGTGAAAGCCCTCACGTACATCGACAAGGTTGCGGCCATCAACATCTGCGGCGCCCAGATGATCGGGAGGCCGGGGGTTGCAAAGGCGATCTTCACGATCCTCGCCGATCACGAAGTGAACGTGATGATGATCTCGCAAGGGTCGAGCGAGGCGAACATCTCGCTGATCGTCGACGAGTCGCATGTCTCTTCAGCGGTAAAGGCCCTTGAAGAGCTCACAAAGCAGGGCGTTGTCCGGCAGGTCTCCCACAACCACGATGTCTGTGCAGTTGCGGTGGTCGGGGCCGGTATGGCCGGGGCGCCCGGCACCGGCGGGAGAATATTCACGGCCCTCGGGAAGGCGGGCGTCAACGTGATGATGATCTCGCAGGGCTCAAGCGAGGCGAACATCTCGTTTGTCGTGAGCCAGAATGACGGTCCGCGTGCGGTCCGGGTGCTCCACGACGAGTTCCATCTCTCGGAGGAAAGCGATGAGTAAGACAATGGCAAAGAGACCTGCAGCAAAGAAAACGCCGGTAAAGAAACCGGCAGCGAAGAGCGCCTATGCCCAGGCCGGCGTGGACATCGACCTCGAGGCAACGGCCATCAAAGCGCTGATCAGGAACCTGAAGCACCGGCGCAAGGGCAGGTACACGATGATGGGTGCTGTCGGCCACTTCGCCGGGCTCATCGACTTTGGCCCGCTCGCCCTCGCACTGACCACGGATGGTGTGGGCACCAAGATGCTCGTGGCTGACCAGCAGCAGGACTGGAGCACGGTCGGGATCGACTGCATTGCGATGAACGTGAACGACCTCTACGTGATGAACATGGAGCCGGTCTCGTTCGTGGACTACATCGCCACCGACAATCTCTCGATAGAGAAGATGGCCCAGATCGGCATCGGGCTCAACGAGGGCGCAAAGCAGGCCAACATCGATATCGTGGGTGGCGAGACCGCATCGCTCCGCGGCCTGGTCCACGGCCTCGACCTCGCGGGCGCCTGCCTTGGCGTGCAGGACAAAAAGAAGATCATCACGGGCGAAAAGATCCGGCCCGGCAACAAGATCGTAGGCATCCCCTCAACCGGTGTCCACAGCAACGGCCTCTCGCTTGCCCGTCGCGTTGTCGAGAAGTACGCGGATTACGACACGAAGCTGAAGAACAGGAAGACCCTTGGGCAGGAGCTCCTTACCCCGACCCGGATCTACAGCGAGGTCCTGAAGGTGACGGCGAGATGCACGGTGCACGGGATGTGCCACGTGACCGGTGGCGGCCTCCTGAACTTCAAGCGGTTAAGCAAGTACGGCTTTGTCTTCGACAACCCGATCAAGCCCCCCGAGATCTTCCGCTGGATGCAGAAGGCCGGCGACATCTCGGACGAGGAGATGTACCGCACGTTCAACATGGGCATGGGCTATGCGTATGTGGTGCCGGAGAAGAGCGTGGCGTGCGTGCTGAAGATGGTGAAGGGAGCTCAGGTTGTTGGAGAGGTTGTGAAGGAGCCTGGGGCGTTCTTGGGGGAGATTGAGATCACGTAGATGTTTCCTTTAATTTTTTAAGAATTATCCAAAAGATTTTCTAAACAATAGATAACGAAATTTTTATCGATTAAATCTTGCATAGTATTGCGATTAATTCTCGTGTTTTTATTTAGGAACTTTTAAAACAAAATCATAGTAATAAATACATTATTAGTTTCACCCCACACACGGCTAGTATCTATAATCCCAGATATTTCAGTTCAAAATGCCGAATGTTAACAACAACAAAGGCTGTTAATCATAAGGATGCAGATTAAGACAAGAGGTGAGTTGTGGAGAAAAATTCCAATGATACCCAGAATGAAATCATCCTAAGCCGGATTCTCAAACTAATGGGTTTCGATGGTATTGATATGGATGATTTTGATAACCGGCTGAAATATCAGAAACTGGTTTACCTTGCCCAGAATACGGGAATAAATATTGGGTATGGATACAGCTGGTACGTTCGCGGACCCTACTCTCCGTTATTAACACGCACACTCTTCAATATTAAAGAAAATCCTGCTCTCTTTGATAAATGGGATACCATCAAATTTAAACACGAAGATGTGATTCTCAAACGATTACGTCGGTTGCAAGATGTTCTCGGATCCCACTTCAATGACCCAAAATATCTGGAAGTTATTGCCTCACTACATTATCTTCGGACTACACTTCCTACAAGTGAGAATTCCTATTCCCAGATAAAGAAAAGACTTCTCATGCTAAAGCCCGATCTTAAAAATATTCCACATATTAATCATATGATGGATAATGCCTGTAAAGATCTGATCAATCTTAATTGATTTTTTTTATGTCTAAAGCAAAAGTCCAAGAATTAAAATTTTCTGACAGACGAGTTTTCGATAATATCCACGGCTTTATTAGATTAACTGATTTTGAGTGGGAAATCATTGATACACCCATTTTCCAGAGATTACGTAATATACGACAACTGGGATTGTTGGACTATGTTTTTCCAGGTGCTCTGCATAATCGTTTCAACCATTCCTTGGGAGTAATGTATATAGCTGACAGGATGGTAGTCTCACTTCAGGAAAAAGGAAAACTGGATGGAAAGAAAGCCCGTGAGATTGTAAGGACGGCCGCTCTTCTTCATGATATTGGACATTACCCTTGGTCTCACATTATTGAATCTGTTGTTAAAAAAGATGCAAAAAGAAAGGTCCCAACTCCTATAGATCAGATTAATCTCGAATTAGCCACAGCAAGAAGAAGTGCGATCATTGATGAAAGTCTCAATGAAAGTCCTTCACACAGGTTGAACGTTAGCTTGTATGAACAACGGAATCCCACTTTGGATTTTGCTCATCACGAGCGAATGGCAGGTATTATCCTGTTTAATAATACTAAACTTCACGAAATTCTCTTAAAGAAATTTAAAGAGAATGAAATAAAAAAAATTGCACAAATCATTGCTGGCGTATATCCGGGTCCTGAGAAACTAATTATCCATTCTGAATTGGATGCAGATCGATTTGATTACCTGCTCCGCGACTCAAATCAAACAGGTGTAAAATATGGTATATTCGATATCGATCAAATCATACGACATATCGATTTTTTTCCAGATTTAGATCAAAGAGAAGGATTATCAGGATTAGTTGTTGATAAAAAGGGGCAGAAAGCGGTTGAACACTATTTGTTATCGAGATATTTCCTTTACAGTACAGTCATTTATCAGAAAACTACTACCGGTTTTCACAAGATGGCTGAACGTATTTACACAGGACTTCTAGAGCGTGGAGAAGTCAAATCTTATAGTGATCTAATAAAGATGTTCGATACAAAAAAAGAAAGTGATTACCTGAGCTATGATGATTCCTATATTTTTGAAAAATTAAAAAGTATTGATGATGGAAAAATACTGATTCGCGCATTAAGAAATCAAGAAGTCCGACCGGCCTTTTTAAAAGAGCTCGTGAGAAAAGTTTTGTATCGCGATCCATTAAAACGGGTTTGGGAAGAGCAGGCGCTGCTTAAAAAGGGAGATTCAAAACCTCATAATTTACTAAAATATGTCGATCAAACAACGATTGACTCCATTATTGCCAAATCAGGTGTTCCTAAAGAATGGTATATCACATCCAAGTTATCCAATCCGATTACAAGTTTAAGTCCTTCAATATTGATCAAAGATGATACAATTGATGATGAATTTATTGAATATAAAATCCGAATCCATAAAGGCAAAGGGAGTCTCGTAGCTTTAGCCCACGAAGACTCGTCCTTATTAAAATATCTTGAAAAATCCGAATTGCACATCTACGGAGTATACACTAAAGACGATGTATACCAAAAACAAATTTTAAAGGCAATGAAACAATATGAGAAAAAAAATGCAACAACGGATCAATAGAATACAATTACACCCACTTGTAAGCATCCCAATTGTATATCGATACTATTTCTCATCAAATGCGTAACCTCCGGTCAATTTATTTTACTTGCAATGGTCCCGCTGCCCCCAGCGGGGTGAAGACCCAAGAGTGTCTACAGCCAGAAATTAATTGGCTCAATTCTTCGTAACCACATCATCCGCTACAATCCCCACCGCGATCACCATCGCCGGGATCACCAGGTACCGCAGCCCTATCTGTGTCGCATAGTCGGGCATCGTCATCCCCAGCAGGCCAACGAGCACGATAAGGTCCAGTATCCAGTTAGCGAGCAGCCATGTGATACCGGTTATGATAGCCTCTCGTGTGTAGCTGGTTTCAATCGGCCGGAAGCACCAGACAATCAGGATCGCTGCCGTGATCGATCCGACTACGATCATCAGCGACTTGAAGAGCTGTTGGTCGATCAGCAGTCCGTTGGGGCCATAGAACGGGATGGCAATAACAAACGGGACGAGCCAGGTCAGGAATGCGCCAATGAGACGCCGGCGCCAGATGGGGGTGAGGGAAAGAGACATGAGAGGACTCCTTTTGATCTGATCCTTTTCTTTGCCGGAGCATGAAGGTGGCGGGTTTGATCCGGATCGATCAGACTCTGGTTGAAAAAATTTCAGCAGACCCTGATGGAAAAATTTTCATCGCGATCATTTTTTTCCGGATTGCCCCTGCCCGACCCCCCTCATGCATGTCCGGAAAATGCCTTGTTTCTTGTAAAAAACACGACGGAAAAATGTTATTTATCACGATCTTTTGCTTAAGGGGGGTCGGGCAGGGGCAGACTGTTTGGCTGAGCAGCGACCCTGATGAAAAAAGTGATCCGGATCGGTCGGACTCTGATGAAAAACAGGAAAATAAAATTATTCCGGTTCCGGCTCGTACTTCTCCTTCACCACCCTGTCAGACACAATCCCGCTGTTCCCGCAGGGGTCCTCTAAGGTCAACGTGATCGGGAATGTGCCGGTCTTCACCTTCGCAATATCCGCAAGCAATGCAGTGGCATTCTCCTTCTCCACATCAGTGCCCCAGCGGAAGGCTCCCTTCACCACGTCCACGATCCGGTCGAGCACCCCCTCTACGTTTGACACGAATCCCTGGCAGACCGGGCCGGGATCGATCCGGACCCCAAGCTCCGGGATCTCGATGGCAGCACTCATGCTCCGGATCACCCGGACCGAAAGGTCGTCTTCCGTATGGATGGCCAGGGTGTACCGTGCCGGCTCCCCGTGCTTTATGAGCTGCGTATCAACGAACTTGTACCCGCACGAGGGGCAGATCGCGGAAATGATAAGGATATCAGAAAAATAGGGAATATTTTCCGTCTTATACAGGTATTCGATATCAGTATTGCAACAGGGACACGGACCCGGGACGACTGTCTGCACTTATGCTCCACCGATCTTATCGCGCGAGATCTTGACTGACATGGGGGTCAGCACCACGTAGCGCTGGTCGCCAAGGCCGATGATATCGCCATTGACATCCTTTGCAACTTCCTTTAAGTCCTTTAAGACCCGTTCGTAGGAGATCTTGTCCATCTTGAGCCGGGAGATATCGACGATCACGATGTTGCCGGAGTAGACCTCGTCCTTGACCCGGGGGGTGTCCTTGAGGTCGCTGATAGTGGCAATCTTAACGAGCAGTGCCGGGGACCCGCTGCCACGGTCCTCGTACGACGCGAGGTCCAGTTCCATATAATCGTCGTCCGAATGTGCAGCGCTTTTTCCCAGAAGTGTGTCTATGATCTTAACCATAAAAAAACTGTATGGTGAAAATTATTTAATAGTATCTATTTTGGGGCCACCGGACAGGGATTTTTCCAGAAAAAATGGGCAAAACTGCCGTTTTTCCGCATGACCCCCGGGTTTACATCCGGGTCAGATCTCGATGTTCCAGATCTCGTCACCGACGTGATGGAACTTTTTTACCATCTTTCCGGCAGAACTGGCACGCAGATCGGGCGCATCAAAGAGGGAGATCCCGATTGCAAGCGGCTTTCCGTGCCGCTCGTCCACGATCTGGACCGGCGCATTCGCCTTCACGTCATCTGTGACCGAGACGATCCCGGGGCGCATGATATCCGCACCGTTCACGACAAACGGGATCGCACCGGCATCCACCACAACCCGGCGTTCCGGGAATGGGGACTGGAGTGCGCCTTTCAGTGTCGGGAACACCCAGTCCTCCGTGGCCAGCAGGAGCGGCTTCTTGTTCACCATGAAGAGCGAGACGTTCGCGGTTGTCTCAAGGACCTCGATCATCTCCGCGTGGAAGAGGTTCGCCGACGGCCCGATCTGCTCTGCGAGACGCGCCAGCAGGTCCTGCGCCTGGCTCCGCCGGATCGAGTGGCGTTTCTTTACAACAATCTTTTTCATTGTTCTGTCTCAACACTCAGAGCGCAGGCATGAAAAAAATTTGCATGCCGTTGGATGCCCCCGGCAGGAAACCTTATTGCCCTGAGGGGATCTACGGTATGTTTAAGTGATCCGCTCGCACACATATATTACTCCAGAGCGATGGTAACAGGGTATTATTATGACCAAACGGCCGTTGGATATTTTGGATCAGGTGTTGAACCGTCAG